>JACCDM010909738.1_pt1 | contig 17594 bp, 23 predicted proteins | sample 7445851 | NCBI WGS metagenome assembly JACCDM01 (sample SAMN15323438, study PRJNA562643) | freshwater metagenome | isolation source: river surface water | place: USA:Blue River Watershed | collected 2017-08-16
CGATCCCCGAGGTCACCTTGCCCGAGGAAGCCGAGGCAATGGCGCTGGCGCTGCTCGCCAAGGCCGGGGAGATGCGAGCCACTCACGTCTGACCCACCCTTGCACCGCAGGAGCACCGACACCATGACCACGACCGACACCGCCCTTGCCATCCCTGACGCTGACCCAGCCAAGGACATCAAGGCCGCCTTCGTCAACGCCGGCTTCCGCGTCGAGATCTACTCGGGCATGCCGGGCTACCTCGTGCGCGTGCTGGGCGAGCGTCAGAACTACCAGGAAGCCGAGCGGCTCGCGCGACAGCACGGAGCCAAGTGGGTCAGCGAAGCGCAGGCGTACGAGCACATCGCGGCCCTTGGTTACCCCAACACCGCAGCCTAGACCCCCGAAGGCTCACGCCCGAGGGGGTGGGGTGTCGAGAGGACACGACGACCATGAGCAAGAGCATCCACACCATGCCCGCCCTTTGACGCTCGACGAACGCAAGCGAGCCAAGGCCAACGGGCTGATCGACGGCCGACCGTAGCCCACCCACCCGAGAGCCCGCCCCCCCCCTCCAAGGGGCGGCAGCAGAAAGACACGACGAACATGAGTAACACCAGATCCACCAACCTCCGCGCCCAAGCCGATCGCCTGCTCGAGCACTACCCGGGCGAGCACGCGGCGTGGGACTCCATTTCCTACGTGCTCGGCATCCCGAGTCGTCACGACGTGCGGCGCTCATTGGAAGCCGAGGCTCGACGCATCGAATCGAACGGCGGTGAGCAATGAGCGACTTCAGGACGTTCGCGGACGACGGATACAAGATGAGGGCCGTTGCCCCGGCTTCGGCCGATGTCGTGCGGCGGGTGGTGCTCGAGGCCGCGAGCGAGCACCCGGAGCTAGTGGGTTGGAAGTCTGCGATCTGCGGGCCGATCGAGCGCGTGCCTGCGCACGTGTACCTCGAGCACCCGAACGGCCCCAAGGGGAAGAACGGCCGCGGCATGTGGCGCCACTTCGGCGACGTCCGCCGCGACACGCTGGCCAACCTCCTCGCCGATGCTCGCACTCTCGCGGAGCAGGCAGCGACGGCGTGGCACAAGGAACAGGCGCAGCGGCCGATCACGTCGGAGCAAGCGAGCGCTGGGTGTCCGGTGTGCCAAGCGCTGGTTGGCTTCCTGCCGCACTGCCGAGAGTGCAGGCCCAACCCGTCGGGCGCACCGCTGGAGGCTCAGCCGCAAGCACCGACCGACTGAGCGCCCGATGCCGCGTGCTACGGTGCCGGCATGAAGTCGTACGAGATCGTCATCGGTGCTCTCGCTGTCGCGACCGTCGTGGCCAGCGAGGCGCTTTCGTGGAGCCTGTCGGGTGGGACGCTTGCCATGCTCGGGGCCCTCGCTGGGTTCGTGCTCCCGAGTCCATCGACCATGGTGCGGAGGGCGAAGAAGAAGGCGTGACGTGGTAGGGTCGCTCCGTTGTCCGGGTCAGCCGCGCTCCGACTCGTCCTCTCCCTCTCCGCCTCGCGGCTGGCCCGGACCCTTTGATCATGGCGCATCTCCACGTCAAGCTGCCCGGTCGTGACGGCGCCTTCGGGGTCTCCGAGGGGCACTACCTAGTGGACGCGCGAATCGTCGATGTGGAGGACGAAGGGCGCATGGTGTCGCTGGTCGTGACGCGCGTGGAGTCGAGGGAGATCCGCGTCAGCGACACGAGCGACCTGACCGAGCTGGTACTCTCCTCGCTGCGGGAGCTCGGGGACGATGCTGGCTCGACTCGATCGGTGCTCGTGGTCCGCGAGATCGATCGGGCACTGGCCAAAGCCAAGGTCGACGATCCGCAATGGGCCGACGTCGAGAAGCCGAAGGATGTTGATTCTGACGATCTGGCGTGATACCCGGGCGTCATGAGTCGGTATCATTCCCAAAAGGTGATGGCGGATCGCAAGACTGCGATCCTTCGAGAGCTTCCTGCGTCCGAGAAGGACGCGATCGATGGCGCCAAGGTTCGCACGGTGCTGGGGCTCACTCCTACGCAGTTTCGCTACTGCATCGATGTGCTCTGGGCCAACGGCAAGGTGAAGTACAAGGGCGAGACGCGGGCTCGCGTCTACTGGCGTACCTGCCCCAAGCCGCCCGCCCCGAAGAAGCCCAAGAGCTAGGTGGTACTGTCCGGCCATGGACAGTACGATGCTGGCGTCGCTCGTGGCCGGGCGCATTGCCGGGTTGGGTGAGGTGGTCTCGCGGTTCGCCGCGATCGTCTCGCCTGACCCGGTTGCAGTTTCAGACCATGCCGACTCGTGGGAGCGTGAGCACGAGGAAGATCTCACCGATCCGATTCATGTCTTCCGCGAGTTCGGCGTGGTCGTCCGAGACCGGCGCGACGTGCCGGACAAGGACCGTCCAGCTCGAGGCCGCGCCGTCGGGGTGCGCAGCGTCGAGTCGGTCACCGGCGTGTGCTGGCACCAGACCGCGCACTTCGGGCTGAGCCCCGACCATCCCAAGCTGCTCGCTCTTCCTGCGCACGCGCACATCGGAGAGACTCGCTCGGGCCTCGTGGTCGTGACGCTGCTGCACCGGCTGACCGCGTACGTCTACCACGGGCACGGCTGGAACAGGTCGACGGTGGGCATCGAGGTGCAGGCGAACGCCGCTGGCATCGAAGGCGATCCGAGCACGTTCTGGCGCAGCAAGCAGCAGATCGCCGCCGGGCTCACGTATGCGGACGTCGGTCACGAGGTGAGCGACGGCGTACTGCGTGCGTGCACGGCCACGATGCACTACTACGCAAAGCTGAAGGCTGCTCGCGGCGCTGCGTTGCTCTGCCTGAATCGGACGCACCGACAGAGCGCGAGGAAGCCGAGCGACCCTGGCAGTCGGATCGCTCGCCACGTGGCCGAGGAGGCGCGGCGCATGGGGTGGACTGCGGACGGCAGCCAGAAGGTACTAGGGAAGGGACGGCCGCAGCCCGACGAGTGGACGGGGCTGCCGAACGGCACGAGGTACAGATGAGCGACAAGATCGAGAAGTCGAAGGTGATGGATGCGCTCGCGTGGTTGGACGAGCTGCTCGTGCAGGGTCAGCCGGCCTCGGTGCGTGCATACGAGATCCTCGAGAAGGGCACGGTCTCGACCGACGGCGGGAGCATGGACAGCTACATCTGCTTCGAGCTGGCGCGGCCGGAGCGTGGGCTCGTGCGGATCAAGGAACAGGATATGAACCCGTCCGATCCTCTCGGTGTCGTGCGCCGGTCGACGTGGGTGGTGACCGAGCTCGGCGAGGCTGTGCACGTCGCTCGTCGGAAGCGAGACCGCAAGGCGGAGATCCGTGCGGCGGCCGTGCGCGAGGTGTCCGGCTCGTGATACGCTGACCTGGTGAGGCGGAGATCTCAGAGGGGGCCGGCGCTGCAATGAGCGGCGCCGGCCTTCTTGCGTTGCATGGAGGTGGTGATGGAGAAGTCAGAGGATCGCGAAAACGAGAAGTGCCCATCCAAGGAAACCGAATGTGAAGGTGTGGAGAAAGCGACAGTTGCCGAAGATGCAAGGGTGATGCCTTACGATCCATGCCTTCGTGATGATGAGAGAAACGGATGATGCTCGGTTCTGCATAGTCATACAGCGTCGCCGGCCACGAATCCTTGCTCGGTCGCCGGATGATCTCTTGAGCCTGCGCTTCGCATGCGCGAATCCTGGCTTAGGAGATCTTGCCACTGGAGACCGAGCTTCGATACGACGACGCCCGAGCGATCGGTGAGTCGTTCCGCGCTGACGCATGCGTGACCACCGAGGAAGGGTGGATGCGCGTCGATGCGGTGATCGGTCGCGGCGATGTGGTGCTTCCGTATCGGCGTGCTGACGGCAGCGTTCGATGGGAGTTCCGGCCCGCGTCGGAGGTGACGGACCAGGCGAGCCTCGACAGCTTCGAGGCGCTCCCCGTCACCAATGAGCACCCGCCGGTCCACCTCGATGCGTCGAACGTCCGTGCCTACAAGGTCGGCCAGTGCGGGACGCCGCGAGCTGACGGTGCTCTCGTGCGCGCCAAGGTGGTGCTCGACGACCGAGTTGCCATGGCCGACGTGCGAGCGGGCAAGCGGCAGATTTCGCCCGGGTACCGTGTGGTACTGGACGAGACGCCCGGCATCTGGAACGGGCAGCGGTACGACGCCGTCCAGACGAAGATCCGCGGGAATCATGTTGCGATTGTGCCCTTGGGTCGGCAGGGCCCAGAGGTGGCACTGCGGATGGACAGCGCCGATGCGGTGCTCGCCTACGACCTGCTGATGGAGAGACACGACATGGCCGATCCGAAGACCGAACCCAAGAACGACGGCGCGCCGAAGACCGATCTGAAGGCCGATGCCTTCGCCGAGCTGAAGGCCGACATCGCATCCATGATCAAGCCCATCGCGGAGAGCGTCGCCAAGGTCGATGCGCTCGCGAAGAGGGTCGACGAGATGGGCGCGATGATGGAGGCGATGGCGGGCGAGAAGCCGGACGAGGACGAACTGCCCAAGGTCGACAAGGCGGACGGTGCCGACAAGGAAGGCCAGCGACTCGATGCTGCGACTCGTGCTCGCATCGATGCGCTCGAAGCCCAGCTCAAGCGCAGCGACGCCGAGCGCCAGGCTCTCGACGCGAAGCACCGCGCCGACATGGCGGAGGCAGAGGCGCGGAGCGACGTGCTCGCCACTGCCAAGCGGATCCTTGGCGACGACTACACCGGCGCCGGCAAGTCGCGCTTCGACGTGATGACCGACGTGGTCCTCAAGATCGACGGCGCCGAGTCGAAGGCCAACATCGACCGCGAGCGCGCCACCGTGCGCGCCGACAGCCCCGACTCCGAGCGCGAGTTCCGGGGCTACGTGCGTGCTCGATACGAGGGTGCGCTGAAGACCTGGGCGGCCAAGGCCGACAGCGCGGAGGCGCTGCTCGCTGCGGCCAAGCAGACCCAGCACGGCGACGCGAGCGAGCGCGAGGACAAGGCGGCCAAGGCCAAGGCGGACGCCGACGACGCGCGCAAGAGCAAGTGGCGCGAGGGTCACCGCGCGAAGTGACCCGAGGGCAGCGGACCGACAACCCGAGATTGAAAGAGGAGCCACATCATGCAGATCGAAGTCCAGTCCAGCCCCGGCCGTGGAGAGCACGGCTGCATCGCAACCATGCGCCGGGACGCACGCGTTCGCGGGCGCTCGTACGCCAAGGTCGCTCACCACGTGCGCGTTTCCGTGGGCGGCAGCAACAACGGCGTCTACTCGTTCCGGGTCAGCACCCCCGCCGACATGCTGCCGGTCGATCCGGTGCTGGTGGCGTTCACCGCTTCGGGCAGCTCGGTCGACCAGGTCTGCACCGGGCTCAGCAATGGCGTCCGGTCTGCGGTGACGAGCCAGTCGGGGACCAACGTCCCCGCGCTGACCAATACGATCACCGCGACCGCCGATCTCGCCAATGACCGCGTCGAGCTGGTGGGCGTGCGGACCGGCGAACCGTTCACCGTCGAGCTGGTGGGCAACCCGAGCAGCAACCTCTCGCTGACGACCGTCACGAGCGCGACTCAGTCCGGCCTCGCGCTCGGCATCGGCATGGTCGACGTGGACGGCTCGAGCGCTCGCGTGCCGACGTCGGGCGACACCGGTGCGTCGATCATGGGCGTGCTCGCGATCGAGAACAACCTGTGGCGTGAGCCCTCGACTCCGACCGCGGACCCGGCTGCGCTGCCCGGCGCGAACCTCAAGATCGTCCAGGCGGGTGACGTGTTCATCATGCCCGAGGTCGAGGTGGCGATCACCGATCCGGTCTACTGCCGGATCTCGGCGAGCGGCTCCGAGGTGGCGGGCGCGTGGCGCAACGATTGCGACGGCGTGGCGCAGGTGACCACCTGTACCCCGACCGCCGTGAACGCGGGCGTCTACCAGCTCGCCGTGGTCTACGGTCCTGGCCCCGGCGTTCCGACCCCCGAGGTCTTCCACTTCGCTCCGTTCACCGCGGACGGCAGCGCGACCGCGGCGGAGATCGTCACCGGCGTGAGGGCCATCCTCGATGCCAACGCGTCCTTCTCGGCGCGCGTGGTCAGCTCTGGCTCGAGCACCGTGGTGCTCACCGGGCAGGACCCGGGCGTTCCGTTCTCGGTGGTCTCCGTGGGTCCGACCGGTACGTGGGCGTCGATCACCGAGACCACGGCCGCGTCGGCGGACTGCGTCGAGGTGACCAAGGCGCGGTGGATCATGGGCGGCGGTCCGACGAGCGGGCAGCCTGCGGTGCTGTCCTTCGACTGAGTCTGAGTCGCGACAAGGCAGAGCGACGAGAAAAGGAACACGACATGGCAACCTGCAAGAAGCGGCTCATTCACAACGACGAGATCGCTCGGTTCATCCCCGAGCTCCAGCGCTCCGACGCGGCCGATGGCCGCAACGACAACGGAGTGATCTGGTTCCGCGAGCACCTCGAGACGAGGCTGGCCAAGGTCTACCAGACCGAGCGCCCGCAGTACCAGTTCGCGAATCAGGAGATCCTCCCGGTTCGCGGCACGGTCCCCGCTCGCGACGGCGAGATGGGTTTCTACTACATGTGGGATCACGAGGGGGTGGCCAAGTGGCTGTCCGCCGGCAGTGGCACCGACATCCCCACCGTGAGCCTCAAGCGCGATCGCAAGACGTTCACGGTGCACCGTGCTGCCCTCGGGTGGCAGGTGGACATGGACGACATCGAGCGTGCTCGCGAGCGCGACGGTGCGTCGCTCGAGTTCATGAACATGGAGGCGGCGGCCGAAGGTCTCGACTCGCAGTTCGATGATGCGGCGTTCGCCGGCGATTCGGTCAAGGGCTTCCCCGGGTTCACCACGATCCCGAACATGACGGTGGTGATCGCCGCGGCTGGGAACGGCGGCGCGTACCGGTGGAGCACTCTCGGCGCGACGGCCAAGACCACGATCGAGGCGAAGCAGGACGTCGATCTTCTCCGTCGCATCGTTCGCGCGGTCACCAAGAACCTGCACGACATCAACTACGTGTGGCTTCCGCCGTCGTTCTGGGAGCGCACCACGTCGCTCTTCATCGCGAACACCAGCAAGACCCTGCGAGAGCACCTCCTCGAGAGCTTCCCCGGCGTGACCTTCAAGGAGGTTCGTCGGTTGGAGAACGCTGGCCAATACAACGGTCCGGTCATCATGGCGGCGAAGATCACCACCGAGGAGGACTGCTGGATCGAGCGCCCTGACCATCTCGTTCCTGGTCTCACCGAGCGCGTCGGTGAGACGATCAAGGGCTACCTCAAGACGTTCCACGGCGGCGTGGTCTGCGTGTACCCGCTTCGCTTCGTGCGAATGGACTTCCCGGCGGACTGACCGGATTCGACGCTTGGCTTGATGTAGTAGTCGATCTGCAATGAGCGGAGGAAAGGCGGAGGCAATGGAGAAGGTGTACTACGTCGACTACAAGGGCATGATCGATCCTGGCCGGACGGCGAGGGAGCACGTCGGTGTTCTCTCGATCCCCGTCAAGAACAGGATCTTGCTGCTTCGGCCGGGCTTGCAGCGCATCGCTGCTGCGCTCTGGGAGAGCGTGCGTGAGCACGGGCAGATCGGCTACGACCAGGCGTCCAAGTCCTACAAGGGCGAGCTGGTCAAGCGCGGCACCATCCGCGTGTACGAGCCGAAGGACGGCAAGATGGACTGGTCGTCCGTCGTGGGTGGGCTCGACGATCTCGCGAGTCGGACCACGATCGTCGACCTGCTCGACGACATGCTCGCCCACGTCGAGAAGCAGGGCGGCCTGGAGTTCCTCGCGGCTCGTCTGCGAGAGCATCGCAAGGCGTGTGCGACCGACTTCGACGGCAAGCCGGTTCCAGCCGAGCGTCTTCAGCCGATGTCGGAGGTGGCGTGATGCCGGTGCTCGAATCGAACGAGAGCATCGGGTGGAAGGGGATCGAGGGAAACACGTCCGGCCATCCTGGCTACGTGACCATCCCGGCGGGGATCCCTACGTTCGTGTCGGAGACGGACTGGGAAGTCGGGCGCAAGCTCGAGGAGATTCGTCGGCGGCTGGCGACCAACGTCATGCGCATCTCGTCGAAGCTCACGGCCGCGATCGCGATGGCCATCGTTCCGTCGGCGGAGATCCTGCGGCTGGCGGATGCCGAGGCCGGCAAGGCTCCCGAGCTCGAGCCCGCTCCTCCGCCGGTCGACGACGCAGCGATCGAGCGCATCGTGGCCACGAGTCAGCGTCTTGCGGCCGCGCTGGCGGACGTCCCTGCTGCGCTCTCCAGCGCCGAGCAGCCGGCCGATCCCAAGGCCGATGCGCCCTCGGTGCCGGCCGTCGATTTGCCTGCCGTGGAGGCGCCTGCTTCGTCGGAGCCCGTGGCGGACGAGAAGCCCGTTGCGGCCGTCGATGCATCCGCTTCCGTGGTGCCCGTTCCGACCGGGCCGAAGCCGCGACGTCGGGGGCGGTGAGTCGACATGCCCGCACGCCTCGCCGAAGCCACGTTCCAGCCGTCAGGCGATCTGCCTCGCGAGTTCGTGGACGTGGACCCCGACATGATCGGCGAGGCGCTCAACTTCACGGCCTCGTTCATCGGCCTCGCGGAGTGGGGCGACGACGCGAGCAAGGCCCACGCTCTACTCGCGGCGCACTACCTCAAGCGTCTGGGGCTCGGCAGCAACACGAGCAGTGCAGAGCCTACGTTCTCTCGCACCGTCGGGCCTGTCTCGCAGGGTGCGAACCCGTCCGTGTGGCTCGGTCGGGATCTGAAGGTCACGAGGTACGGGCAGTTGTACCAGATGCTCTTCGAGACTCGTGCTCCAGCGTTCGGATTCTTCTCGGTGTGAGTGATGGTCGGCGTATCGAAGGCAGGTGTGACCGAGGTCGACCGCGGATGGAACGACATCAAGCGGCGGCTTCTCGATGCCGAGGGCTACAGCCTCGAGATCGGCGTGTTCGACACGAGCCCGCGGATCGACACCAAGCTGACGAACGTGGAGATCGCCGGCGCGATGGAGTTCGGCACGGACCGGATCCTGGCGCGCCCGTTCCTCTCCACCGGTCTCGACGAGCACGCCGACGACCTGTTCCAGCTCGCGCTGTCGCTCCAGTGGGACGTGGCCACCGGTGCCATGTCGCTGGACGTCGCGCTCAACAATCTCGGGCATGCAGCGGTGCAGGCGATCCGCGACACCATCGACCGCGGTCACCCGTCGTGGCCGCCGCTCTCTGCTGTGACCATCGCTCGCAAGGGGTCATCGCGACCGCTCGTCGACACGAAGTCGATGTACAACGCGATCGAGTACAGGGTGGTGGCCAATGCCTGACATGGATCTGTCCCATGTCGTGGCGTACTTCGGGCAGGCGACCGGAGCGATCACTCGTCGGCGCATGACCGGCGGCGGAGGATTCTCTGCGGAGACTGGTCACGCTGTCGCGCCTACGTGGACGGAGACGTCGCACGAAGGCGTCGTGGTCGTGCCGATGTCGGGCGAGCAGATGCGGCGCGTTCCCGAGGGCACGAAGACGGACGAGACGCGCCGGGTGTTCTGGCCCGCTTCCGATGGACTCCGCGCTGCATCCGTCGCGGACCAGGTAGTCGAGGATCAAATCCGGTACCTCGGGCACTGGTGGAAGGTCGAAGACATCGACGTCTACGACGGGCTCGGTGAGTACCAGGACGTCGCCGTGGTGAGGGTGGGCCGAGCATGACCGCGCTGCCCATCGACTACGATGTGGTCGAGTCTGCGATTCGTACGTGGCTCGGCGAGTCCATGGAGACCGGCGTGGCGTCGGTCGTGTGGACAGGCGGCGATGTGCCACAACTTCCGCGTCCGTTCGCCTGGTGCCAGTGGCTCGGTGCGCCGCGCGAGACGTCGCCGATCTCGGAGCACGACTACCCCGCCGTGATGATGGCCCGCGTCACGGTGACCAGCGCGACGCAGGGGCAGAGCTACTCGCTCGCGGTCTACGAGGGCGTCGATGCTCTCGGCACGCAGCAGCCCGAGACCTACTCGTACACCGCACAAGCTGGTGATGACGTCGACGCGATCCGCGATGCGCTGCTCGAGCAGATCGAAGATGCCGAGTGGCCCAACGTGCGCATCGACGAGTCCGACGATCGCGTGGGCGCGATGCTCTTGATCGGCAACGTCACAGGAAGTCGCCGGCGGTTCACGATCACGCCTAGCGCAGGTGTCTCGGTGACCGTGCTGTACCACGGGCACGGCGTCCTCACGAGGCAGGACTCCGAGATCACGTTCCGGGTGCAGGTCGAGACCGACGACGGGTCGGCCAACGGCAACGGCCGTGCTCTGCTGAGTCGGGCGCGGAGCGAGCTGAATACTCGCGGCCGGAGTGATACCTTGCGTGACGCGGGGCTGGTCTTCCGGCGCAGCGGTGCGCCTCTCGATGTGTCGTTCGTGGCCAACGGTGGCCACGTGCATCGAGGTAGCCAGGACTACATCTTTGCGATCCGAACCGAGGTCGACGAGCGGCGGCGATTCGTTCGTCGCTTCAGCACGACTGTGACTGTGACAGGGGAGTGATACTGCCATGCCCGAGAACAACTGGCTCCGATTCACCGTGGCGATCGACTCGATCCGGCCGAGCCGAGCTGGCTATGGCAAGCCGCTGCTCGTCTCCGCCGAGTCGGAGATCCCCGAGGTGTACCAGGACGTCTCCGAGCTGAGCGAGATCGAGGACTGGGGCGTTTCGACCAACGACCCGCTGTACGCGGCTGCGTCCTCGCTCATCACGCAGGACGGAAGTCGGCCGCCGGTGATCGGCGTCGGCGCTCGCACGGCTGCGGTCGCACAGGTCGACACGGTCACGGTCACGGGGTCGGCGAACGGTAGCTACATTCACACGATCGTCGACCATGATGGCAACTCGACGCCGTTCACCTTCGTTGCGAGCAGCAACACGAACACGCAGATCCGCGACGGGCTGATTGCCCTCGTGGACGCGTCGAGCCGGTACGCCGCGGTGAGCACGGGCTCGGGCACCTACACCGTCACGGCATCGGTCGCGGGCGCCTCGTTCACGAGCACCTACTCCGTGTCCGGCGGACCGTCCGAGGGCGCGCTGGCGGGCACGACCACCACCGACAACAACGGGGCGGCCGACGATCTCGCGGCGATTCGATCGGTGAACACGAGCTGGTACGGCATCACGCTGACCGATCACGTGGACCACTCGATCTACGAGGGCTCGCGGTGGGCGGAGGCACAGGGCGTCAGCGACCCCGTGATGCTGTTCGGCCAGAGCAACACGGCCGGCATCATCACGAGCGGGACCACCGACGTCGCCGCGGTTCTCAACAGCCTTGGACGTCGGCGCACCGCGGTTATCTACCACGCGCTCGACACTCAGTACGTCGACGCAGCGATCCAGGGTCGATGCCTCACGGCCGATCCGGGCACCATCAACTGGGCGTGGCGGACCCTCAACGGGATCACCTCGAACACGTTGACCAGTGCGCAGGTCAGCTATCTCAAGTACTACAACCAGGGCGGAAGCAACGGCAAGGCGGCCAACTATGTCGAGCAGTTCGGCGGTCGGCCGACGTTCTTCGACGGCCGCACCGCGTCGTCGATCTACATCGAGCTGATTCGCGGCGCCGACAAGCTGCGCACCGAGGTGCTCGCGTCGCTCGTCAACCTGTACCAGACGAACGACTCCATCCCGTTCGACGAGGAGGGGATCGAGCTGACGGCGAATGCCATGCAGGCCCCGGCCGTGCGGCTCTCCGGTCGCCGTGGAGAACCTGGCCTCGTCGACCGCGACTCGATCCGCGTCACCCGTCCCGACCTCGCCAACGTCAATGAGACGGAGCGGGCCAACTCGTTCCTGTCCGGCGTGCGGTTGTCCGCCACGATCAAGGGGAACATCAACGAGGTGAGCGGCTCCGGCACGCTCTCCGTGTCGATCACGACCTGAACCCGAACCGCGATCATCGCAGCAATAGGAGCAAGACATGCCGCACAAGGGACTACTCGATCATCGCGAGGTTCGAATCATCGTTCTTGGACGGAGGATCCAGGATCTCGCCGACGGAACCTACTTCACGTGTCAGCAGACCTCGGACGATGCTGTCGCAGAGGAGGGCGTGGGTGGTGCCGTCGTCATCACCAAGACCGGTGCCCAGATGTGGGAAGCGACGGTGACCGTCATGGCGAGCAGCCAGCGGTTCAACAGCTTCTTGTGGCTCATCCGCAAGGCGTGGGTGGAGACGCCAGGCGGGATCCCGATCCCGTTCGCGCTGTCGCACAAGGGCACGGAGTTGATCACGTCGAGTGCGATCATCCGTCGTCCGCCTACGGTGAGCTACGCGAGGACGAGCGCAGGCACGCGCGACTGGACGTTCTTGCTGCCCGGCTACGACGGTTCGCTCGGAGGCTTCGAGCTCGACACCGAGGCGCCCGTTCCCGACTCGATCTATGCCGCGCTGGCTCCGGCGTAATCGTCGGCGTCTGCGTGGTAGCTGGTCGGTGGAGGGAGTGAGACATGGCGAAGGGCAAGATCGATCTCGGCTACAAGACGCTCGAAGTGGACGGCGTCGAATACAAGCTCGGCACGATCCCGGCGATGTCGGTGTTCCGCGGTGCGGCGTGGGCGATGCGCAACTTCGGTGCACCCGTCGCGTCGGCGCTCGCCCAGTCCACCGGCCTCGGCAGCTTCGTCGCCAAGGTCAGCGACAAAGGGGCGGTCGGCGAGATCATGTCGCTCGACACCGCAAACCCTGCCGAGTTCTTCGCGACGCTGGGCAAGTACGTGGAGATCTCCTCGATTCTGGAGATCTTGGGCGAGGCGGTGCGCATCGCAGGAGAGCGGCTCGAGGCGAGGGAAGTGGTCGAGTGGCTGCGGTGGGCGGTGCTCGATCTGCTGTGGGTACCTGGCTCGCAGGGGCAGCAGATGCTCGTCGAGAGCGAATCCGACTTCAACGCCTACCTCGCGCCGCACCTCGTGACGCACGGTCCTCTCCACGCGCTCAAGTTGTTCTGGGCGATCTTGGGGGCGCACACGCGCCCTACTTCGGCTGGCAGCCCTGGGTAGACCCGCGGCAGCCAGCTCCTCGCAAGGGCTCCGGTCGCGGCCCGATGCCGTGGCCGAAGAGCGTGGTCGACCCGTCGATCGGTCACGACTGGCAGACCGTCATGCGGTGCCTTGCTGACGGGCGCGGCGGGCTGACGGCGTCGGATGCCTACCTCGTGCCAGTCGAGATGGTGCTGGCCTTCTTCGACACGCTCACGTACCAGGCCGTGCGCGCCGACATGGCCGCGCCGGTTCCTGCTCCGCCGAAGGGTGGCCTATGATCGTCCGAGAGCTCGTTGCGAAGTTCGGCTACAGCTTCGACAAGGGCGACGCCGACAAGTTCGACGAGCGCGTCAAGCAGTCGAAGAAGGCGGCCGAGCAGTCGATCGAGGCGGTCAAGCGCGAGGCTGCGGCGGCCAAGGAGGCGGCGGAGTCCGATGCGAAGGCGCGGCGCAAGGCTGCCGACGAGAAGATCAAGGCGGCACGTGAGGCTCTCGCTGCGGCGCAGCGCGCCATCGAGGCGGAGATCCGTGCGCTCAAGAAGCTGGACGACGAGTCCGAGTCCGCGTTCCGAGCACGGACGAAGGCGGCGAAGGAGTCGGCACGCGAGCGCATCCAGGCGGCACGCGATGCTGCGAAGGCAGAGATCGAAGCTGCGACCCGGGTGAAGGAGGCGATCGCCGACGAGACCAAGGCGGCGATCTCTGGCTACCGCGCGAAGGTCGATGCTGCCCAGGCTGCGGCCAAGGACCGAATCGAGGCGGAGCAAGACGTCATCGAGGCTGAACGCAAGGCCGACGAGAAGCGGACCAAGGCGCTCGAGACTGGACGCGAGCGGCTTCGTGGGTTTCTCCAGTCGGTCGGCGACGCCACCAAGCGCGTCGTGCAGGTTGCATCCGTCGGCGCTGTGGCTCTCGGTGCGGGAGCCATCGCCGCCACGAACGAGAAGCAGCAGCAGCTCGTAGGGCTGGAGACGCAGCTCGGATCGAGCGCGGCCGCAAACGCTGAGTACGCTCGCCTCAAGAAGTTCGGGCGTGCGAGCGGCATCGGCGGCAACGCTGCGATCGATTCGTTCACGCGACTCAAGGGGCTCGGGGTTGCGAGCGATGACCGTTCGATCACGGGCTTCGCCAACATCGCTGCGGGCACCGCGGGCAAGAGCACGAACGACATCATCGAGGCCGTGGCAGACGCGGCCACCGGCGAGTTCGAGCGCCTGAAGGAGTTCGGGTTCAAGGCGTCGTCCCAGGGCGACCAGGTGGCGGTCACCTTCCGCGGGGTGACGACGACGATCGAGAAGAACTCCCAGGCGATCACCGAGTATCTCACCGCGATCGGCAACAACGAGTTCGATGGCGCTGTCGAGCGCAAGGGCAAGACGCTCGGCGGCACCTTCGAGAGGTTGAAGGAGAGCGCGTCCGACTTCCTCGTGACGGTCGGTGAGGCGGGCCTCGGCAAGGCGGTCGGCGAGATCGCGAAGAAGCTGGACACCACGACGCAGGGCGGAAAGGCACTCGCGGCCCAGCTCGGCGAGTTCCTTGCCCGGGCGGCGCGCTCGCTCTTCGATCTCTTCACGCAGGCGCTCCCGATCCTGACCAGCCTGGTCGAGCTGTTCATGGGCTTGGTCGATGCGCTCGGCGGGCCGAAGGGCCTCATCCTGATGCTGGTCGCCGGCAAGACGGCGATGGCCTCGATGAACCTCGCCATGACGGCGATGACGAGCGGGAGCACCGCTGCGGCTGGAGCTCTCCGCGGCATCGCGCTGGCGGGCGGCGCTGCATCGATCGCGCTCGCCGGTGCGGCGGTGATCGTTGGCCACTTCGAAGACAAGATCAACAGGCTGAAGTCGGCCGCCCGGGAGGACGACCGCAAGAACACCGAACTCCAGAAGCAGCGCGTGCTAGAGGCTGACGACGCGACGCTGGGTGACCATATCCGACAGTTCCGCGAAGGCATCGCCAGCAACACGTCTGCCAAGTCGCGAGCCGAGGCTCAGCTTGCGATGATCAAGGACGTCGGCACGACCGACCTCGACGAAGCACGCTCGCTCGAGACTCGGAAGAACAACCTCGCGGCGAGCATCGAGCGGTACGACGAGGAAATTAGCAAGCAGCAGGAGCTGCTCGATGCTGCGATCGCCGAGGATAGTCGTCGATTCCAGGAGAGCGGCGGTCGATCCAGTCGCGGCACGAGATCCGGCCAGATGATGGAGGGGTCGGGCGACGACCTTGATCCGGCGAAGGGCGCGACAGGGTACGGCCCCCAGTTCAAGGCCACCATCTCTGCGGCCGAGGCGAGCAGGCGCAGGGCGAAGAACGCCATCGACTCGCGGGCTGCCCGGCTTGGTGCGACGCCGGAGGCGCAAGAGGCTGCGCTCGCGAAGTACGAGAAGTCGATCGCGAAGGGCGACTCGCCGGCGAAGGCGCTGAAGGACGCGACCAAGATCATCGACACCAGCGTCGGCTACACCGCGCCGAAGGCTGGCAAGAAGAAGATCGGCACGCTCGACGAGGAGGCTTTCGCCAAGTTCGAAGCGGAGGCGCGCGAGAAGGCGGAGGGCTACGGATCCACGGAGGCCGGGATCCAAGAGGCCCTCGATGAGTTCCGCGCGACGCAGGAGTACAAGGGCGGCAATGCCAAGGCTGCGCGCAAGGCTGCGCTGAGCAAGCTGCGCGGCGTCTCTGGACTCGGAGCTGTGAGCACGGCGAAGCGCAAGCAGAAGACGGGCACGCTCGACAAGGAGGCCTATGCCGAGTTCGAGAAGGAGGCGCGGCGGCGAGCTGGAGAGTACGGCTCCACGGAGGCGGGGATCGACTCGGCGCTGAAGGCCTTCCGCGACACGATGGAGTACGACGGTGGCAACGTCGCGGCGGCGAAGAAGGCTGGCATCGACTCCCTTCGCAAGGACAGCGGGCTCTCCGGGAACGACGGGCTGACGATCACCGACATGCTGGATCGCGACTTCGGGGCGGGCAACGGTGTCCCTGGTGGCTCGCCGGAGTCGCGCGGCGGCGGTGGTCTTGGTACGACGATCAACCGGATCGACCAGTCCTTTGCGCCGGTGATGACCTTCAACTTCGAGGTGACGCAGGCGGACGGCGAGGACGGGACTGCCTTCGCCGACCGGGTGAAGGAGCAAGTCGAGACGAGCGTGCGTGGCATGATCACGGAGAGCTATAACCACTTCGCGAGCAAGGTCTGAGCCATGTCCGTCGTCGACCTATTCGTAGACCGTCGGCCCACGATCGCGAACATCACGATCGACGCGACGCTGAGCGAGGAGCACTCTCGCACGGCGGACATCTCGTCGTACCCGGTCGAAGACGGAGCGGACCGAGCGGACCACCGGCGAGTGAACCCGAGGACGCTGAGCATCACGGGCATCGTCTCGGCGGTGCAGTGGAACTTGAACTACCTCATCCGCGACGGGGCCGCGATCGACGGGCTCGACGTCGAGAGGCATCGGACCGCATGGACCTTGTTGAACTCGCTCTTCGACTCCGGCGAAGACGTGCTCGTGGCTCTCGACCTTCAGACCTACCGGCGCATGCAGATCACCGCGCTCGTGGCCAGCGTGCAGCCGAAGCAGCGGGAGGTGCTCCGATTCTCTGCGAGCTTCCGCGAGGTCGAGGTCGCGTACACGACCTTCGTCGCGGCTGCTGCTGCCGAGGTCGCCGATCTCGCCGCGTCCGCATCCGAGGTCGGAGGCAAGCAGACCCAGCCTTCGACGCCGGCCGACATCGCAGCCGCGCAGGCGATCGCCAACACGCTTGGGCTGCTCGCGTGATCCGGTGGTGAGGAGCATCCATGTCCGACACGCTCGCAACGCTTGACCCTCGCGCCATCATCGAGCTGACGCCCGTGCTGGAGTCGGTGCGCTATCGGGCTCGGCTGGCGTGGAACGACCGAGAGCTCTCCTGGTTCTTCTCGCTCTCGCTACTCGACGGGACGAAGCTCTTCAGTGGGCGAGCGGTGAGGACGGGGGAGAACCTGCTCGGGCAGTGGGTGGACTCTCGGCTGCCGCAGGGCGCCCTCGTGGTGGTCGACAGCAGCGGCGAGGACCGGGACCCCGACCGGGACGCGTTCGGCAACGGGCGCGTTCGGCTGGTCTATCTCACGTATGCGGAGGTGAGGACGCTGCGCGCCCTCGCTCTTGAAGCTGCGGCTGCGGCGTGACGCTCGGAGCGTAGACCATGGCACGCCGATTCGGACGCGTAGCGAGCTTGCAGGTGATCAACGCCGCGGGGATCTTCTCGCTGGAGTCTGGTGCTACTGGGCTGCGCATCCATGCCGAGGTGACCAAGACGCTCGAGCCCGCGGCGAACACCGCGAAGATCGACGTCTACAACCTGTCGAAGACCTCGCGCGACATCCTGGCGAAGAAGGTCAAGACCGTCGTCAAGTTCAACGCAGCGCAGCGGGCGATGCTTCAGGCGATCGGCTCCGAGGTGACGAGCCGCTCGTTCTCCTACTCGGAGATCGGCATGGCGAGCGTCGAGCTGCGAGCGGGCTACGAGGGCGGTGAGGAGGGGCTCATCTTCGAGGGTGAAGCGCAGCGCACCGACCACGATCACTCGGGCGGCACGGAGTGGCGGACCACCCTCATGTGCAACGAC
>JACCDM010017149.1_pt1 | contig 17593 bp, 16 predicted proteins | sample 7445851 | NCBI WGS metagenome assembly JACCDM01 (sample SAMN15323438, study PRJNA562643) | freshwater metagenome | isolation source: river surface water | place: USA:Blue River Watershed | collected 2017-08-16
CATATGAGGAAAATAGCATTATGTCAAATTAATTTTGTTAAAAATAATAAATCAGATATATTTTTATTTTATCCACCAAATATTAAAAAAGATATATTTAAATTATTATTATTATGCGATTGTTATAAAATATTTCATGGTGCTGAATCATTAGATTTACCCTATTTATTTGATAATATAATTGAAGATAAAGATAAAAAAAAGTTTTGTAATAAATTAGTAGATACTAGATATTTATGTGAATATTATAATTCAACACAACAGAATGATATTACGACAAATTTTAAATGCAAAATTTATGATTTATTATTAGGAATGCAAGTTATAAATAAAAAGAAATATGATGAATTAATAAAAAATGACAAAATGATGGGTAATATATGGGAAATTGATATTGATATTATGAAAGATAGTTTTATAAAAAATAAAGAACTTATTAAATATTGTATTTATGATGTTGTATATTTACCACAATTATTTAATAAATTCAAAAAATTATTACCAATGAATATTATTAATATTATAATAAATGTAGGATGTAGTGCTTTTATTATGAGATATGATAATAAATTAGATTCATTATATACTGAAATATCTAAATATAATTTACATAAATATGATGATTATAATTATAATGATTTATATATAGCTGTTTTTGAATGGATTATGACAGATGATATAATTTATAATTTATATCAAATTAACTATTTTAGAAAATATATTGAATTAAATATTAAAAGTCTATTATATAAAACAATTGATTCACAAATAAGTATATCTAACAACTTTATATTGAATGATTTATTAATAAAATATATAAAAGAAATGACATAGATTAAATAATATTAATTTAAAGATTAATTAATATTATATATTAAGAATATAAAATGTCAACCAACGAAAACAAAACCCAAACAAATCAGAAACCCCAGCAACGCACTAAGGCTGGTCGCACACTCCTTGTTAAGCCATCAAATAATACCTTTACTACATCTCTTTTTGATGGTCTCGAGGGTCTTACATCAAAGCACCACATCGTTAAGTCAGATAGCCACTTTCTGATTTTCTCATCAGCCAAGGATGCTCTCCAGGCTCTTAAGAAACTCAAGAGCACCAAGAATGCTCGTGTTAAGTTTGCTCAATACCGTATCTTCTTTAAGATGGATGGGCTTACCGACGCAACAGACTACAATGCAGTTAAGAACGCTCATACTGAGCTTGTAAAGAAGATTGGTGGCGATGTTCTTTACTACCGCCTCTACCGTAAGGACAACAAATTTATTGGTTGCGGTGATATGACAATTGATACCAAGGATGCATTTGATAAGCTTATTGGTTCTGAAGAGGGCAACCTTAAACAATTCAAATTTGATGATGTTTCTGGAACTCACTTCCGCTACAAGAAGACGACAAATGATAATGAGGATGAAACTCATTAAATCATAACTATGTAATGTTAATTGCATAAGCATATGATACTGCAGCTAGAGTATCCATATTATTAATATTATAATCTTCAAGGGTATCTTCATCCTTGAGTCTAAATTGTTTGAAATATATATTATCTTTTATAGATAATATATTTTTTAGTTCTTTAATGGTGATTTTTTTAGATACAAGTGGGGTCATAATAATTTTATTATTAATCTTCAAATTAAGATTAATATAATCATTATTAAATATAACTTCATAACTATCATTATCTTTCCAATTACAATAATTATTATCTAACTGAATCCCATCTTTATACCAATAATAATTTGCCCATTTTCCTAAATCTTTTATTTTGGTATTATTTAATTTAATATTTGTTGTAATTAAATTATTATATTGATCAAATCCTTCCACATGAATGATCATTATTAATATATTATATTATTAATTTTCTATCCTATTGATCTATGGTCTGAACACTATTTGGAAAATCAAATTTAATACTAAATAATCTATCACATATTTTAGTATTATCTATATGTCTTCCTTCTTCTTCATATTGTTTTATTTTATTTAATTTATTATTATATTTATATCTTTTGACTTCATCAGATAAAACATATAATGCCTCTTTTAATGATTTAATTTCTTGAATCATTTTATTAGTAAAAAATGGTAAATGTCTAAATTGAACAATTTTATTATTATATGCATTATAAATTTCATCTTCAGATGCAGTTTGACTTATATCTAATATTTCATAATAATCTTTCATTAATATTAATAATAATAAAATAAATCTAAAACGATTATAATGAATCATAAATATTCTAATAAGGATTTTAATCCTAAGGATTCAAAATTATGGTCAATTATGAGAAATATTTCCTCAACATACTACTATTTAGATAAATTTGAAAGACAAAAAGATTCTAAATTTATTGAAAATACAGATGAATTAAGTTTAATTGGAAAAGAAATGTTCGATGCATTTAATTTTAGACATAATGATATATTTTTTGTAGATATATGTGGAGCACCTGGTATGTATTCTAAAATATTAGTAGAAAAAGGAGCTAAAGGGTTTAGTATTAGTTTACCACCAGAAAAAGGAGGTGTTGATTATATATTTAAAGATGATAATTATAAAATATATTATAAAGATATTTTAGAAAAAGAATATCAAATTGAATGTAAGAAAAAAATTAATTTAGGCATAGCATCATGTGTATCATATATTGAAAGTAAAAATAGTCATCAACTTAATTTAATATTAATTTTAAAAAGTATGGAATTAATGATGAGTTGTTTAGAAGAAGATGGTGATATGATTATTAATATGACTATGAAGAATATATATAGTTGTTTTAATATAATTGATTATTTATTAGGTTGTTTTAAAGAAATTAAATTATGGAAATCAGAAAATGTATGGGCAACGAAAAACACATTTTATATATTTTGTTATGGATTTAATAAAAATAAACCTTTGTTATATAAAAATATATCAGATGAAGAATCAGATTTTAATACTAAATATATTGGTTCTAATTTTAATATAATTAATAATTTAATTAAAGATATTTATAAAATTAGAATTAATGCATGGATAAATTTAATAAGTATTGAGGATTTGAAGACAAAGCAATATTAATAACACATTCTAAATCATCTTTATTTAAATGTGAAATTTTTTTACAACTACTATTTCCGCCACCTGTTTGATTTTTTATTTTATTATAATAATGTTTTATGTTATTATATGATATTCTATAATCATGATCAAAAAGGATTATATTATTTGATTTTAAATGATTAATATAATCTATATATTTCATTAAATTATATTATAAATAAAAATTGATAGGAAGATATTAAAAACAAGTTTTTAAAATCTACAACTATTAACAGTTTTAAAATATATAACAAATTGTTATATATTTTAAAAAAATTGATTATTAATAAATTTAAAAAAAGAATATATATATTTATAATGTTAACTATTAATCAGAAAAAAGATATTACAAATTTATTTGAAAGTATTAGTAAAGATGAAGAATTTGAAATGATGTTTAATAATTATAAACATGATAATATTCTATCATTAATTGATTTTATGAATGTTGTTAAATATATTAAATATCGTAGTGAAGATGAAAAACTTAAATTAAAAGAATCTGTTTCATTAGATATTTTTTATCTTGATTATCGTATTAGTATTGATGGATTAGAGAATATTAATAATTTAATGGGATTATTATATCAACGTAAAAATAATAATATCTTTTCAATTATTGTTTCTCAATACTTAGATAAAGATGGCTATAAATTAATTCAAAAGATTAAAGAAAAAGCTAATACTATTGATATTGATAATTTAGATATTCGTATTAGAAAATCTAAAGAAATTGATGTTAAAAATGAAGATATTATTAAAAATTTAAGTAAAATCAGTTCACTTGAAGCTGATAAAATTACTTTTAGATATAAGCAACGTATGAGTCTTGAGTTATCAGAAGAACTACATATTGATATGACTATTGTGAAAGCTAGCGATAATATTAGTGCTATAGCTAATGCTATTAAGAATTATGAAATTGAAATAGATTATACTATTTGTAGTTCAGATAAAAAATGCACTCCTGATAAAAAAATTCTTGAGCAAATGTTTGAAGAAGTTGAAAAAATTAAAAAAGTTATGACTAATAGTGATATATTAATTAATAAAGAAGAAGAAAAAGAAATTATTGATAAATATATTAATACATTATATGGAATTTCATTCGAAGGAGCTAATATTTTATATAGTATGCAACCTATTTCAGCTGAAGTTCAGCATATTGTAGATAATATTCCTAATAAATATTCTGCAACAGATAAAGCTGATGGTGAGAAATATCAATTATATGTATATAAAGATGAATGTTATTTAATTTCAAATAATTTACATGTTAAAAAAATGGGAGTTAAAAACAAAGAATTAAATAATACTATTATTGAAGGCGAATTGATATACATTGATGAAAAACGTATTTATCTTTTTATGATGTTTGATTGTTTATATTATAAGGGAACAGATATGAGAGGTAATATTAAATTATCAGACCGTTTAAATAATATTGTTAGTATTAGTAAATCATTTAATCATGATCCTTATATTATTAAAGAATATGAAGCGAAAGGTTCATACAAATTAGAAGATATGAAAGAATATTATTCAAATAATATTAAAGCATTTTATAAACAATTAAATGTTGATATTAATAAATTAAAACCTAATCAAGTTCTTATTTATCCTAAAATTTTCTTATACCCATCAGGAGGTTCATCATCTGAAGTATTTTTATTTGCAGATATTATTTGGAATAATTGTACTAAAAATGCAAATGTTGAATGTCCCTATTTATTAGATGGTATTATTTTTACTCCACTTGAACAGAAATATACTCGGGATAGAAAGGAACAGCGTTATCCTATTTATAAGTATAAGCCACCACATACTAACAGTCTTGATGTATTTATTAGTTTTGAAAAAAATAAAGACACTGGCGGTTATATGGATATATTTGATAATTCATTACCAGATAAAATAGAAAATAAAACATTTAGAGTAGTTAATGTATTTGTTGGAGATATTGTAGGTGGACGTGAACAACCAATTCCATTTATGAAAGAAGATAATAATCATATTATTTACTTACCAATTATTGATGGAACTATTAGAGATGTTGAAGGTAATATTATTATGGATTCTACAGTAGTTGAAGTTGTTTATACAAATGATACTACAATGCCTCATCCTTATAGATGGCAAGTTCTTAAAACTCGTTGGGACAAAACGGAAAGTGTAATGAGACATAACAAGAGATATGGTAATAATAAAGATGTTGCTGAAAAAATTTGGAAGAGTATGATTGAAAGTGTTACAATTGAAGAAATTGCTAATCTTTCTAATCCCAAATCTTATGACATGCAAATGAAATTATTAACATCCCGTTTAGATAGTAGTATCATTAATTCTCAAAAGAAACAAGATATTTACTACCAAAAGATTACTAACTTATTAAAGAAATTACGTGAATTTCATAACTGGATTAAATCAATCCTTATTTATACTTATTGCTCACCAACAAGTAATACCTTAGGTGGTAAAGTTATTCGTCAATCTGTTTTAGATATTGGTTGTGGTCGTGGTGGTGATATTTTAAAAATGTATCATGCCCGTGTTGGTGAATATGTAGGTATTGATGTTGATTTTGAAGGTATTTATAGTGCAACTGATGGTGCAATTAGTCGTTATAATTATCTTAAAACTAAATTTCCAGATTTTGGTAAAGTTAGTTTCATTCAAGCAGATGGTTCAGTCCCATTAGATAGTGCTAGCCAAATAAAAGCTATTTCTAATTTATCAAAAGATAATATTAAAGCAATCGAAAAGAATTTTACTAATAAAAAGTTTGATGTTATTAGTAGTCAGATGGTTATTCATTACCTATTTAATAATGAAACAAGTATTAATAATTTAGTTCAAAATATTAAAACATTTTTAAAGAAAGATGGCTTTATAATTTTAACATTATTTGACCCAGATATTATTATTCCACAATTTGATGAAAGTGGTAAGATTTCAGCTTATTATACAGATGATGATGGTAAACGTAATACCTTATATGAAATTATTAAGAAATATGATAATTCTAGTATGAATTCTAAAGTTGGTCTTCCAATTGATGTTCATATGAGTTGGATTAGTGAAGAAGGAAAATATATTGAAGAATATTTAGTAAGCAAAGAATTAATGACTAAAACTATGGAAAGAGCAGGCTGTAGATTAGTAGATACTGATTTATTTTCTAATATTTTCTTCTTAAATAAACCATATTTTGAAAATGTAATTAAATATGAAGAAAATCCAAAGAACAAACAGTTCTATGAGAAAGTAGCTGAATTTTATGGAGACCTCAAAGGAGCAGATAAAGAAAGCCGTAATTGGTCATTCATGTATAGATATTATGTATTCCAAAAGATGGAATAACTTAATCAATATTTTATAAATAAATTATATAAATAATAATAATGATTAATAAATATATTATAATTTTTATTATTATTTTAACTATATTTGTTTTAACTTATATTTATATGAAAAAAAATAATATATCTTTACTTGCTGCTGAGACTGCTATTGACAATAGTATTGATATAGCAGTTAGATGGTTAATAATGATATGGAATAAAGGTAAATATGGTATAATTGCAATTAGTATATTAGCTTTATATTTTGCATGGCAACCATATATTGTTCCAAAAGCAATTACTCCAGTTAAAGATGCAATTAATGAAGGAATAAAAGCAAAACAATTAGCAATGGCTATAAGTGTAGGACTTATTGCTGGATTAGGAGCACCTGGTTTAACTGTTCAAAAGCAAATATTATTTTTTCTTATATTAAATAATATAGGTTTTGATTTAGGTGTAACTGAATTTGCAGTATCAACTGCTGTAAATTTTGCACTAACTATTCCAGATGTAGTAGTTTGGAAAGGTGTGTTTATGCATCTTGGGTCTTTGATTATTCCAGCAGGTGGTCGTAATGTGCGCAATTTTCTAGCAGGTTTTATCCCATATATTATTATATCAATACCATCATTAACTATATTATATCAAATACTTTTTCGTTCATTTAATGCATTAGGTATGAATGATTAAATGGGTTATGTGCAATTCAAATTTGCAAATTTGAATTGCGCAAAACCCAATACTGTTAGCGAAGAATATTCGCGTAGCGAATGTAATTAACTTTGTTAATTTTGAATCTCACATAACACAAATTATAATATTCTAAATAATAATAATGATTATATATATTATTATTATTATTATTACTTTTATAATAACTTATATTTATATGAAAAATAACACCAGCTGTATTATAAAAAAATATATTAAAAATATAGAAAATGAAAGAAATATAGCAATGAATGGTTTAGATATATCATATTATATAAATTTCTCATTTCATTATAAATTATTTAATTTATTTGAATTAGTCAGTAAAAAATTAGATGAAAAAGGTATCAACTATTTTATTATTTGTGGTGGATTAATTGGATATTTTAGACATAATCAAGGATTTATTCCATGGGATGATGATATTGATATAGGTGTTATGGAAGAAGATAGAAGTAAATTACATGATGCTATAAATGAGCTCAAGAAAGATTATAAATATATAAATTTAGGAGTTCATGATTTAGATAAAGTTTTATATGGTGATTTTAATGAAAATCCAATACAAATAGATATATTTTATTTTAAATATTTTCCTGATAAAAATTATTATTTTTATATTGTAGAAAAACATAGAAAGATGTGGAAAAATGAATATTTCTATAAAGATGAACTATTTCCTTTACAAAAAGTTCCATTTAAATTATATGCACCAGATGGAACAATTTATAAAGAAATAAAAGTTAATATACCAAATAAATCAAAAGATTATTTAGATCGTGCTTATAAGAATTGGAATTCAAATATGAAACCAACTCATATTCATTCAGATTATTATAATTTAATATTTCCTTTTACTAGATATATAGATATAGTATTTAATTGAAAAAAATTGATTAATTAATTAATTAAATTCACATTGTGAATATAATTAATGTTCTCATTTAGCACTATTAAGAAATCTGGATTAATTCATGAAAATGGTGATTTTATTGTTCATCCTACTTATGATAAAATTATATTATTAAATAAAGTTAATAAATTCTTTTTTGGCATTAAAGAAACACCTATTACTAATCCTCAATATTTATTAATGAGTAATATTATTATTAAATATAAAGATGAAAATTATTTGATTTTATCCAAATTACATAAATTTATTGAAGCTATTGGTAATATGGAAAATCAATCACATAAATTTTTAATAATTAATTATTATAATTTTATTGGTCATGAGATTAATGGTATTCAAAAAGATATTATTGATTTTAATAATAAATTTATTAATTATTTGAATAATAAGAAGCCTCTTTATTATAATACTATTATTAAAATGTTTGGTGATATATTTTTTAATGGTTCTCTTGTTGGGATTGAAAATAATACAAATATTATTAGTATTAAATATGATAATATTACTATTACTTATGGATATAAACCAATTGATATGAAATTATATATTAATATGAATCATAATGATTATAATTATAATATATTATATGATCAAATTAAAGAAGCATATCTTATGATGGATATTGATAGATTTGTGATTTATAATTTAACTAAAATTACAAATAATGAAGGTTTTGCATCATTATTAGTTTCTAGTCATAATAATAAAGAAGAATATTGTATTCCTATCTATATTATTAATACTTTTATTAATTTTAAAAACAATTCATCCGCTATTAAATATCTTGATAGATATAAAATGATGTATAAAGAAGGCTCAGATTGGATCAATTATGACGATGATATGCTTCTTAATTTTGAAGGAGTTAATAAATATTTTTTAAATTTGGAATTAAATGATTTATCTAATATTAATGATAAAGAAATGATTAATGATTTTTATTATAATATAACTAATGAATTAATCAATAGTTATAAAACATTATATTATAATTAATTATTAATAATTTAATTTAATTTAAGGAAATAAGACAGCAGCTCCATTAGGATAAACTGTTAATCCAGAACGTGTGTTAATTTCACTAAAGGCTGAAACGTAAGCATAGAATGTTGGAATAAAGACTGAATCAACTTTGTAAACTAAAGGATCGTAATACATGTAGTAAAATGGTGATGAAGTAACTGGAACATATGATTTAGCTTCACGATAGAAATCATCTGATGATTCACTTGATACTTCATCTGAGCGGCGTGATGAGCGGCGTGATGAACGACGTGATGAACGACGCTTTGAGCCTTTCTTGCCATTGTAGCGACCTTTGAAGTGGTCAAAGTTTTCAAGATATTGTTTCATTGATTCTTCCTCTTCTTTGATTTCAAATGGTGAAATGCTAAAATCAACTTCATCATTTTTAGTTTTCTTTTCTTTAACCATAAAGTGGTAGAATTTGCCCTTCTTGCTTCCACCCTTTTGAATTGTGAAATAGAATTTAGGAAGATTGTTGCTAAAGTGTTCTGATAAAGCATTGTAGAAAGATTTAGCGGCTTCAAGTGAATTTTTGGCATCAATTTTGGTATCAAAATCTTCTCCCTTAATGTAAGGGTTAACTAGCTTATATGTATTGCTCATTATATATATAATCTTAGATTATAATCTTAGATTATTTTTTTTTAATATATTTTTTTATTAAAAGATTTAATTATTAGAAAAATTGATAAAATTAGGTTAAAGGAAAGTATAATTATATTATTATATGGTTTGTATTTTAGAGTTAAAAACTACCCAATCAATACATATTAAAACTTTAATTGATTCATTAAATCCGCTACTTACTGATATTAATATGCATTTTTATCCAGCTATTATTAAAAATAATAAAGATGATAGTGATGATAAAATAGGTGGTGTAATTATTAAAGAAGTTAATAAAACAAGTAGTATTCTAATTCATTGTAAATTAGAAGCAGATAAATTTGATTCTTATTATTATAATTATAAACATGATAAATTAACAATTGGTGTTAATTTAGCAAATTTTCTTAAATGTATAAAATGTATGACAAATTGTGATACAATGACATGGAAAATAGATGATGATGATATAAATAAATTAATTATGATTTTAGAAAGTTCTAATGAAAAGAAGACATTTAAAATAAATTTAATGGATTTAGAAGATACTGATTATGAGATTGAACCAGTTAAATTTCCTTATCAAATAATTATGCCTACATCAGATTTTCAAAATTATTGTAAAAATATGAGTAGTGCTACAGATAGAATGGAAATTAAATGTTTAACTAATACTATGTTTATGGCAGGTAATGGTGAATTAGGAGTTATTGAATTTGAATTAACTGCTACTAATAATAGTTCTGGATTAATTATAAAAAAGAATACAACTAATCCAAATGAAATTGTTCAAGGAACATTTGAACTTAAATATTTAATTATATTTACTAAATGTTCTAATTTATGTAGTCATGTAAATCTTTTTCTAAAAAATACTTATCCTATAATTATTGAATATCAAGTAGCAACATTAGGTAAAATTAAATTTGCATTATCTCCATGCAAAAAAATGGATTAATTGTGTTATGATAACCTTCGGTTGGATTCAAAATTAACTTTGTTAATTACATTCGCTATAATTCGCTTTACGAATATGAATATTCTTCGCTAACAGTTTATATCCTAACCTTTGGTTAGGATTAGTTTTGCACATAACCCAATTGTGTTATATTACTCATTAGTATTTTCAGCCATATGAGCAATATAAATAATATCTGTTCCCCATTTTTTTAAAATATTTTTATTAATATGTTTAATACTATTTTTATTGCTATCATCATTCCATATTTTAACAACACATGTATTATTTTTTTTTAAAGTAATTGATAATCCTAAAGCAATTGTTCCTTGTATTAATTCATTACTAACAATCAGAACTGATAAATCTTCCCATAATTCAGATGCCATACTATCTACTATTTTAAATGACCAACAACCACCTTTCATATTAATTGGATCTTCCCATACAGGTTGAGTGTCATTTTTCATTAAAAAGAAATGTCTAGAGGTAATTCCTCCTAAACTTTCCCAATTATTATAAAGCTTCCAAAAATCAATTCCATTATCTATTTTAAATATTTTTTTATATCCATCAATTGTCCAATTATCTTTTGTATGATGATACCATACATTCCAATTATCACTAAATTTATTGATATCCATTAAATATTATACAAATTAATTTTTAAGTAGAAGATATATTGATAATGAACCTAATAATATTCCTATTATTTTAGTCATATTAATAGATTCATTAAAAAATAGTATTCCTGCAAATAATACTAAAAATATTTGTAGTATTTGTAATACTATATATATTGATGATAATTCTCCTTTTTCAAATAATTTAATATATGATAATAATAGTAATATATATAAAACAAAGGCTATAATTAAATTATAAAACTCTTTATTTACAATATATTTTTTTATGAATATTAATGGTAATATTGCTATTATAGTAGCAATAAATGCTAATAATATTGTGTAATAATTCATTATATAATGAAAGAGAAAATATGTTATAGGTAGGATGCAATTAATTGCACGCTATCCAAATAAGAGACACTAATATTGGTATTATAAACATTAAATTATTATTAGAATCCTTCATTATTATTCCAAATGAAGCCCATATAATTGTTAATAACATGGCTATATTTGTTTTATTAAATATTTTATTAAAAAATAAAGGTAATATTGATAATATAATTAATATAATTATTTTCATTATTTTATTATCAATTATATCATTTTCAATTAATGTTGTAGATAAATTTATAATACTAGCTATAATTGCCCATGTTGTATAAATACCAAATGTATATAATAATATTTTATTAGCATTATTTTTATATAATTCATAAGTAATCATAATTAATGTTAAAGCTAATAATAATAATATAAAACTAGATAAAACTAAATTTTTACCCCATACTTGAATCCAAGTAGCATTTAGTATTGCAGATATTATAAATAAACTGAATATATTCCCAGTTAATATATCTTTATGATATATAAATGTTGTATATAATAATAATGAATATATTAATCCCCAAATACTAAATGTAAATGGTGCTGGTGTTATAATATTTGATTTTATATATTTATTAGAAATTTCTTTAATATTACCACCTAATGAATTAGATATAATTGTTAATAATGTTACAATAACTGGTAAATATTCTTTCATTAATATATATTATATATTAATAATATGAATAATGTATATTTATATTGGGTTGGACATGAATATAAATTTATTAAAATATTAAGAAATATGATTTATATGCATTCTACAAATGGTAAAGGATATAAAGTAAATTTAATAAATCATGATAATGTAAAAGACTATATTCCAAATTTACCAGATTATTTTTATAAATTAGGCCTACCACATCAAGCTGATTTTGTTAGAGTTTGTGTTTTGTGTGATAAAGGTGGAATTTGGTTAGATTCTGATACATTAGTTATTGATAAATTAGATGATTTATTTAAAATAATCGAAGAAAAAGATGGTTTTTTTATTAAAGAAACTAACCATATATCAAACGGTGTTTTTGGAACAAAACCAAAAACAAAATTAATGTTAGAATGGAAAAAAAGATTATTAGATAGATTAAATATAAATACAAATATAAAGTGGACAGAAATTGGAAGTAATATGCTTGAAGATATAAAACAATCAAGTAATGATTATTTAATAAATTATAAAATATTTGATGGTTATAGTGATATGTATCCTGTTAATTGGGATTTGTGTGTTAATGAATATTTAAATAAATCTTATGATAATTATAAAATTATTGAAAGACCATTTCAACCACTATTAATTTTAGTTAATAGTATTTATAAAGAACTTGAAAATTATTCAATGAAAGAAATAATGAATGGAAAAAGACCACTGAATTATTTTATTGAAAAATCTTATATAAATAAATTTAAAGTTCTTTATTTAATTTATGATAAGAAGAAAATTGATATGATAAAATAACAAATAAAAATTGAATTTAGTCGTTTCACTCCTTCATCTAATTTTTCTAATAATTAAAAATGAAGTTTAGTCTTCATTTTAATTATGGGAAAAATTGATTTGGGGATTAAATTTTATAAAATTTAATCCTTTCCAAATCGTGTTCAGACCATAGGTCAGTAGTATAGAAAAGTTTTACTTTTCTATCCCCATAAAAATTGAATTTAGTCGCTTCACTCCTTCATCTAATTTTTATAATAATTAAAATGAAGATTAGTCTTCATTTTAATTATGGGAAAAATTGATTTAATATCTTTAAAATATATAAACCTAAACTATTAATTTATATAATGGTTTTCTCTCAACAAGATTTAAAAAAACTTGAACGATTATATTTTAAACAACCTAATATTTTATATGAGCATTTATTTAGTTCATTTCATCAATTAGTAGAGGAGATTATCCCATATAGTTTGATGAAAGAAAATAATTATTTTTATGAGAAAGTAGAACAAAATATTATTTATCTTCATGGATTTAAGATTACTAATGTTAGAATTAAACCTCCAATTAGTCCATCCGGAACAGATTTATTAACTCCAAGTGAGGCTAGAAAAAAACATTTAAAATATTTTGGAACAATTATTGCTGATGTTCAGCAATTTGTAGAAAAAGAAGATATGACAACTGGAGATAGAACAATTACTCTGATTGGAGATGTTGAACAAAATGTAGCTGTTGGTAGTATTCCAATTATGGTTAAATCTAAATATTGCACTACTAATATTAAACAAAATTTATTGGGTGAATGTAAGTATGAACCAGGAGGCTATTTTATTGTTACTGGTCAAGAAAAAGTAGTTATGAGTATTGAAAAGATGGTTGATAATAAAATTCTTGTATTTGGTAAAATGGACCCAACTGCATTTATGGGTAAAGCATTCATTGCTCATATTAATTCAAGAGTAGATGATTGGTCTGATAATCTTCAAATTATTAATATTAAATTTAGCAAGAGTGGTAATTTATTATTATCAAACTCTCAATTTATGGATGTTCCACTTTTTATTATTATGCGTGCAATGGGATTAGAATCAGATATGGATATTATTTCTAATATTACTTACAATTTAGAAGATATTGAAATGCTTAATATTTTAAGACCTTCTATTAGTATGTGTATGGATGAAAATGAAATTCAAATTAAAACAAAAGAAGAAGCTTATAATTATTTAATTACAAAATTAAAGAAAAATAAGAGAATCTCATCAACTGATTTTCATATTGCTAATCTTCAAAAGAAAATGTTTTTAGAAAAAATTCTTAGAAAAGATTTATTACCTCATTTAGGTGAAGACATTTTAAAGAAAGTTAGATATCTCGGATTAATGGCTAATAAATTACTCCAAGTTATGTTAAATCGTAGATTACCTGATGACCGTGATGGTTTTGATAATAAACGTATTGAAACACCTGGAATTCTTATTGGTCAATTATATAGACAAAATTGGAAGAAGGGCTTGAATGAGATTGGTAAAAATTTTAAGCGCAAGAATCAATCAGATGAAAAACCAATTAATGTTGTTAATATGATTCGTCCTACAATTATTGAACAAGGTATTAAGACTGCTATGGCTACTGGTGTCTGGGGTATGAATAAGACAAAGAAAGGTGTTGCTCAAAGTCTCCAACGTTTATCATGGGTTTTAGCATTATCAAATCTTCGTCGTATTTTATCTCCATCATTAGATGCATCAACATCAAAAGTAGTTAGCATCCGTCATGTTAATAATATTACTTATGGATTTTTATGTCCTGTGCAAACTCCAGAAGGTAAAAAAATTGGTATTGTTAAAAGTTTATCTATGATGAGTGGTGTTACTAATCAAAATGTAAGCCAGCGTGAAGTTCTTAATTCATTATTAGAAGAATTTGCTAATTATAAACATCCTTTTGAAATTAATCCAATTGAAATTAATGAATGGTGTAAGATCATGTTTAATGGTGATTGGGTTGGATGCACTAAAAATATTATTTCATTGTATGAAATTATGAATCAGAAAAAGAAAGAAGGTATTATTGATAAAACAACATCTATTTGTATGGATTATGAAGATAAAGAGTTGAAAGTATATTATGATGCTGGACGTTTAATCCGTCCATTACTTAATATTAAAAATAATGATGTTATTATAACTAAAGAAATTTTAAATGAAATTGAAATATTAGCTAATAAGAACCCAACAAAAGGTTGGAATATTATTATTAATAAGTATCCCGATATTATTAGTTATCAAGACATTGAAACTGCCAAGTATATTATGCTTGCAGATAATTTTAATACATTATATGATAATATGAAGCATCAAAAAATGAAAATTAGCCCAGATGATTTGCTTATAAATCGTCATGGTAATAATAAATATGTTAATTATACTCATATGGAATTTAACCGTTGGACAATGTTAGGAGAAGTTTCATGTGGTATTCCATTTATTAATCATAATTATGGAACTAAGAATATTGTTAACTTCTCTCAATCCAAACAAGGTATTGGACTCTATTTAACAAACTTTAAAGATCGTATGGATATTAGCCAAGTGCTTTATCATCCACAAGAACCAATTGTATCAACTGAAGGCATGGATTATAATAATATGCTTAATCTGCCAGCTGGTGAAAATGCAATTGTTGCTATTATGAGTTACACAGGCTATAATCAAGAAGACAGTTTAATCTTTAATCAGAGTGCTATTGACAGAGGTATTTTTCGTGTTGATAGTATGAAGAAATATCATAGTGAAATTCAAAAGAACCCATCAACGTCACAAGATGATATTTTTATGAAGCCTGACCGTAATAAAGTTACAGGTATGAAACAGGGTAATTATGATAAATTAAATGAGAAGGGTTATGTTCCAGAAGAAACAGAGATTGATAATGAAGATATTATTATTGGTAAAGTATCGCCTATTCAACCAACTGGTAATAATAATAAAGTATATAAAGATTCATCAGAAATTTTCAAGACAAATGTTCCAGGTGTTATTGATAGAGTTCATACTAATATTTTCAATAGTGATGGTTATGAACAATATAATGTTCGTGTTAGAATGGAACGTAGTCCTATGATTGGTGATAAATTTGCCTCGAGCTATGGTCAAAAAGGCACATTAGGTATCGCATTACCTCAACGTGATATGCCATTTACAGAAGAAGGAATGGTTCCCGATTTAATTATGAATCCACATGCTATCCCATCTCGTATGACAGTTGCTCAATTAATTGAATGCATGTCAGCCAAGATTGGAGCAATTGATGGTAAGTTTATGGATGGAACACCATTTATGGATTATAATGTTAGAGACTTACCAACTATTTTAAAGAAATTAGGTTATAATGCATATGGAACAGAAACAATGTATTGTGGAATTACAGGGCGTAAAATTGATGCCCAAATTTTTATTGGACCGACATATTATATGCGTCTTAAACACATGGTTCTTGATAAAGTTCATTGTTTAACAATGGATCATGAAGTTCTTACAGATAATGGATGGAAATATTTTAATGATATTAATAATAATGATAAGTTATATTCATTAGATACAGTTACTGGAGAAAGTTATTATGATACAATTATTGAAAAATTACATTACAAGAAAGAAGGCCGTATGATGTATCATATTAAGAATAAAAATATTGATACTACTGTTACTAGTAATCATCGTTTTCCATACAAGTTAGAGGGAAGTAATGAAATTATGATTGATTATATTGAAAATATTATTTATAATTATGATAAGAACGTATATTTTATGAACAAAGAAGGATGTTTTGAAATTAAATTACAAGATATTAAAGCAGTTGATATAAATGCAGAACTATTCTGCTTTACCATGAATAAAGGAACATTTTATGTTCGTCGTAATGGCATCGAACACTGGACTGGTAATAGTCGTTCAACAGGACCACGACAAGCACTCACCAGACAACCATTAGAAGGTCGGTCTCGTGCAGGCGGTCTTCGTATAGGTAAACCATTTTGCCTAAGTCAGCGGGCAACCGTTTGGCTAGTCATCGTCATGGATGGCAACACTTTCAAATTGCGGGAACAACCCGACAAGCATGTTTTATATTATATTTTAATTCGGTTTAAATAAACATTAACTATATAAATAATGACAGATAACGAAAATGAGTTTTATGATATTCCAAAATTTAATGGCTACAAGATTAATAAGAAAGGAGATGTATTTAATGATATAACAAAACAATTTTTAAAACAAAGTCTATTAAATGGCTATAATTATGTTAAACTATTTGGAAAAGGTATAAGTGCACATAGATTAGTTGCATTAACTTTTTTACCTAAACCAGATGGAAAAAACATAGTAAATCATATTAATTGTAATAAATTAGATAATAGACTTGAAAATCTTGAATGGGTTACACAGAAAGAAAATACGGCA
>JACCDM010768496.1_pt1 | contig 17587 bp, 14 predicted proteins | sample 7445851 | NCBI WGS metagenome assembly JACCDM01 (sample SAMN15323438, study PRJNA562643) | freshwater metagenome | isolation source: river surface water | place: USA:Blue River Watershed | collected 2017-08-16
CCTGCACCGTTTACCAAAACTGATTGATCAACGACTTGCCACTGGACATTCGCAAGTGGATATCTCATTTCCAGAGATTGAAAAATTTGATCATCTGCCCCGCTCACGTCAGACCAAAGGCTCAGCCTTTGTCTCCATCATGGAGGGTTGTTCTAAATACTGCAGCTACTGCGTGGTACCGTACACGCGTGGTGAAGAAGTATCACGCCCCTTTGAGGATGTGCTCACCGAAATTGTGGGCCTAACCGAACAGGGTGTTAAGGAAATTACTTTATTAGGCCAAAACGTCAATGCCTATCGGGGTCTCATGGGTCAAACTTCTGAGATTGCTGATTTTGCACTGCTCCTCGAATACATGTCTGAGATCCCAGGGCTGGAGCGCATTCGGTTTACCACCAGTCATCCAAAAGAATTTACCCAGCGCCTCATTGATGTCTATGACCGGGTTCCACAATTAGTCAGTCATTTACATCTTCCAGTGCAACACGCCTCGGACAAAATATTGTCGGCCATGAAACGCGGTTATACGAGCTTAGAGTTCAAAAGCATTATTCGTAAAATGCGTTTAGTTCGGCCCAAGCTCGCGCTCTCGAGTGATTTCATCGTAGGCTTTCCCGGGGAAACTGAAGCCGACTTTGAGAAGCTAATGGATATGGTGACCGAGCTGCAGTTTGATAATAGCTACTCTTTCATCTTTAGTCCTCGACCCGGTACTCCCGCAGCCAATCTAGAGGACGACACACCATATGAAGTCAAGTTAAAGCGCTTACAGCGCTTGATTGCACAAATTGATTCTCAAGCGCTTACGGTTAGCCAAGCCATGCTTGGCAAGCATGAACGAGTCCTAGTTGAGGGCTTAACTCGTGATAACCTCCATCTACTGGGGCGCACCGAGAACAATCGGGTGGTCAATATCGTCATTCCTGATGGTGACTCTGATGAATGGATTGGACAGATGCGCGACGTCAAAGTGACTGAGGTTCTGAAGCACACCCTACGCGGTGAAATGGTTCATTCTTTGGTCTAATGATTGAATGAACCAAACTCTTAATCTTGATCTACAGTTTGCTACGCAAGCCTTGCAAAACCAGATTTTGAGTATTACGAGTTTGGCGCAAATTCGGAAATGGGTTGGAGCCTGTTTTCAAAGCAAGGTGATGCTCACGATTCGTTTTGTGAATAAAGCCGAGGCTCATGATCTCAATTTATTTTTTCGGGGTTTTGATAAGCCCACCAATGTCCTCACTTTTTCCTACCCAACCCATGGAAAATCGATTGAAGCAGACATTGTTTTATGTTTACCAATTCTGCGTAAAGAAGCCAAAGAACAACAAAAGTCACTCGTAGCACACCTCGCTCATCTTTTGATTCATGGGTGCTTGCATGCCAAAGGCTACGACCATCTAAAGCTAAAAGATGCCAAAAAAATGGAGGTGCTTGAAATCAGCATCTTGCAATCACTTGGCTTTCCAAACCCCTACTAGATATCCATATCTAAACCGACTGTCATAAAAATGTTTTATGCTGTCTACTAATTTATGTCAAATAGCCTGATTGATCGCCTAAGCGCGTTTTTTTCTGACCAGTCTTCTGATCCAAAAGTGCAGCGCAAAGAGCTGATTGAGACTCTGCGCGAAGCCCAAGCAGATGGGCTCATGGATGCCGATGCGCTTTCAATGATCGAGGGCGTTTTTCAGGTTGGCGAATTATCGGCTCGCGATATATTGCTGCCTCGCGCCCAAATTGACTGGATTGACATCAATGCCCCCTTGTCACAAATCATTGCGGATGTAGTCAAAACGGGCCACTCTCGTTTTCCAGTCTATGAAGGCAATCGAGATCAGGTTATCGGTATTCTGTTAGCAAAAGATCTCTTACGTCATTTCGCTGAAAAAGATTTTCAGGTTCGGGACTGGCTGCGACCAGCTGTTTTTATTCCTGAGTCAAAGCGCTTAAGCGTCCTCCTAAAGGACTTTCGTAATAACCGCAATCATTTAGCCATTGTGGTTGACGAATACAGTGGTGTGGCTGGGATGATTACGATTGAGGATGTGATCGAACAGATTGTTGGTGATATTGAAGATGAGCATGATGTCGATGAGGATGCCGACAATATCACTGTCTTAAAAAATGGTGACTATCGCATTAAGGGTATGACCGAACTGGAACAACTCAATGATGAGCTCAAAACTGACTTCTCAGCAGACGATGTAGAAACTGTTGCTGGGCTAGTGATTCAGCATTTGGGTCGAGTACCAAAATTTGGTGAGCGGGTTCGAATGAATGGTTTTGAATTCGAGGTCCAACGCGCTGATCCGCGTCAAGTACATATTCTTCTAATGCGCCGTATTGCAACTCCCACCGATTCTTAATTGCAAAGTAATCGTCTTCAGGCCAGTCCCATCATTGATAGTGCCTTACTCGTTTTTTTAGGGGTTCTATTAGCGGTCGCAAGTGAGCTTCCCTTTAGTGGGTATATTCAAATTATCCCGTTTGCTTACGCTCTATACATACTAAATCAAAATAGCAAAACAAAATTCGGTCAGGCATTTTGGGATGGATTCTTACTTGGTCTTGGTTATTTTGTAGTCGCACTTTGGTGGATATTTATTAGCCTGCATGATGTAGGTGGCATGGCAATATGGTTATCCAGCCTTTCTGTTCTTGCGCTTGCCAGTCTAATGGCGGTCTACTTTGGATTGGCAAATGCCATTGCAAAGCAAGTCAATGATTCAACATGGCGATCGCTTGCGGTTCCGGCAGCGTGGGTGCTTACCGAATATTTACGAGGTCAGATTTTTACTGGCTTCCCATGGATGGGCTTTGCAGAGTCGCAAGTAAATGGGCCCTTTGCAAATATCGCGCCCTATTTGGGTGGCTTAGCATGCACCTTTTTATTTATTTGGGCCGCATTGCAATTGAGTCGACCTCGACTACGAAATATCGCTAAGGTAGTGGGAGTGGTTGTAATTGTCCAGGTCTTGGGAATTTGGTCGTTCACCAGCCCCAAAGACTCTCCCATCTCAGTACGACTGATTCAGGGGAACTTTGAACAAAGCCTCAAATTTAATCCCGCCGAAATCCTAAAACAAATCCATTTTTATCGGGATCAAATCATTAAAGCTCCGGCTGATTTAATTATTCTCCCTGAGACTGCATTTCCTTGGCCAGAACCGGACATTCCGGATCAATCGATTGAACGTATTCAAGCGTTTGTGAATGAGACAGATAGTCATGTATTACTCGGCTTAATTGGCAAAATCACCAAAGAAAATAATGCGGTTCAGTATTCCAATCGGGTTAGTGGCTTTTCTAAAGAAAAGCCTATCTATCATTACGACAAACATCATCTCGTTCCTTTTGGTGAATTTATTCCACCAGGCTTTCAGTGGTTCGTAGATGCTTTTAAGGTACCAATGAGTGACTTTGCAAGAGGGTCAATGACGCAAGCACCGTTTTCGATCCGTCTCCGCTCCAAACCAGATCGTCCAATTTATGCGGCCATCTCAATTTGCTATGAGGATATTTTTGGCAATGAAATCGCCGCCCGAATTCGTAATAGCCGTGAACCAGTCAATCTTTTAGTGAACGTTACCAACTTAGCTTGGTTTGGCCAATCGCAAGCCCCCATGCAGCAATTACGCCTCTCCCAATTGCGCTCTCTCGAAACTAGCCTACCCAGTTTACGTGCCACCAATACTGGGATCACGGCCGTGATTGATCAGCGCGGAAGAATCCTCGCAAACCTTGAGCAATTTGTTCAGGGTGAGCTTGATGTTCGCGTACAAGCCTTCGAGGGGCGGACGCCTTATGTAATCTGGGGTAATTGGCCGATTTTGATCTGGGTCCTTTTTGTTTTAGGGATTGGCTATTGGCGGAGAATACGGCCGAACTGATTTTTTAACGAGCCCTTGGTTTGCCGAGTAAAATCAAGGTCTTATCTAAAAATCATTGTGTCGCATGCTAACGTTTCAACAAATTATTCTCAGACTTCAAGATTATTGGGATCAACAGGGTTGTGCGCTGTTACAACCCATCGATCTCGAGGTTGGAGCCGGCACCTCGCATACAGCCACCTTTTTAAGGGCCATTGGTCCCGAACCATGGAAAGCAGCTTATGTGCAACCTTCACGACGCCCCAAGGATGGTCGTTATGGTGAAAACCCAAATCGCTTACAGCACTACTACCAATACCAAGTTGTTCTAAAACCAGCCCCCGCCAATATCTTGGATTTATACCTTGGCTCTTTAAAAGCGTTGGGGCTTGATCTGAAGCAAAACGATATTCGTTTTGTGGAAGACGACTGGGAAAACCCGACCTTAGGGGCCTGGGGTCTTGGTTGGGAAGTTTGGCTCAATGGGATGGAAGTGACTCAATTTACGTATTTTCAACAAGTGGGTGGCTTAGATTGCAAACCCGTATTGGGTGAGATTACCTACGGAATTGAACGCTTAGCGATGTACTTGCAAAATTGCTCCAATGTCTTTGATCTCGTCTGGACAGAAGGCGTGACCTATGGGGATGTCTATCACCAAAACGAAGTAGAACAGTCACGCTACAACTTCGAACATTCCAACACATACTTTCTGTTAGCAAACTTCAATGATTACGAAAGTGAAGCTAAGCGACTAATGGAGCAAGCGCTTGCACTACCTGCCTATGAAATGGTTTTAAAAGCAGCCCATACCTTTAATCTTCTTGATGCGCGCGGGGCTATCTCAGTCACAGAGCGTGCTGCCTACATTGGTCGTATTCGTAATCTATCGCGCTTAGTCGCGCAAGCGTATTACGAATCGCGCGAACAATTAGGCTTTCCCATGTTGCAGACACAAGCGCATTAAAACATTAATTTTGATATGAATCGTCTCCCCTTGCTGCTCGAACTATTCACTGAAGAGCTTCCTCCAAAATCACTCAAACGTTTAGGTGAGTCCCTTTCGCAATCGATCTTCGCAAGTTTAAAGAAAGTGCAGTTACTAAGCTCCAGTAGTACCTGTCAATCCTTTGCCAGCCCAAGACGATTAGCAGTTCTTATTAGCGATGTTTTGGATCAAGCGCCCGATTATCCGGTGCGCGAGAAACTCTTGCCACTCTCTATTGCCTTTGATGAGCAGGGTAAACCTAGTCAAGCCCTCATCAAGAAGCTCGGAAGCCTAGGTCACCCCAACACCCCACTCGACCAATTGGAACGTAGCGGCGAAGGTAAAAATGAGACGCTTTATTTAAATACCATTGCTACGGGAGCACGTCTTGAATCAGCATTGCAATTGGCTCTAACCGACGCAATCGACCAGTTACCAATCGCAAAAATGATGCATTACCAGATCCAAGCAAAATCAGGTGCTATTGAAGAAGTCCAATTTGCAAGACCCGTGCACCGCATCATCGCACTTCATGGATCAAAGACGCTTGCGATTCATGCTTTGGGGATTGATGCAAGTAATCAAACCGAAGGGCATCGTTTTTTATCCTCTGGTCTTATTACCGTTAGCGATGCGCAGCAATATGAGTCTGAACTTGAAGCTGCAAAAGTAATTCCGTCATTTGCTAAACGCCGCGCCTACATTGAATCTGAATTACAAAAAGCTGCCAACGGTTTACGGGTTTTAATGCCAGAGGCCCTTTTGGACGAAGTGACTGCCTTGGTGGAATACCCGGCGATCTATGCCTGCGAATTTGATCCTGAGTTTTTAGAGGTTCCACAGGAATGCTTGATTCTAACCATGCAAACCAATCAGAAATACTTTGCCTTAATCAATCAAGACGGCAAATTAAGCAATCGCTTCCTCATCGTCTCGAATATACAAACTAATCAACCAGCGTCAATTATTTCTGGAAATGAGCGCGTGATTCGTCCCCGTCTGGCTGATGCACGCTTCTTTTTTCTTCAAGATCAAAAGCGCGCCCTCGAATCACGTATTCCTGATTTAGCCAAGGTGATCTATCACAATCAATTAGGCAATCAGCTGCAACGCTCAGAGCGAGTCCGAACGTTAGCCGGTGAAATTGCTAGTAGCCTAAATCAAGCTGGATTACAACCTAAGCTGCAACAGGTTGACCGTGCAGCGCAGCTTGCCAAGGCTGATCTATTAACGGATATGGTTGGTGAGTTCCCTGAGCTGCAAGGGGTCATGGGCCGTTACTATGCGCTGGCCAATCATGAAGCTCCTGAGGTGGCGGCAGCCTGTTATGAACATTATCTTCCTCGCTTTGCTGGGGATTCCCTCCCGCAAACTTCAGTTGGAACCGTATTAGCGATCGCTGATAAATTAGAGACCATTATTGGAATTTGGGGTGTGGGTCTTGCGCCCACTGGTGACAAGGACCCTTACGCACTTCGGCGCCATGCATTGGGAATTTGTCGTTTACTACTGGAAAAGAATCTGCCACTCAATCTCAAAGAACTGATTGGGCTTGCAAAGCAGCGGTTTTCTAATTTGGCTTTGAAGGTTGAGATTGATGAAGAACTTATTTATCAGTTTATTCTGGATCGACTAAAAGCCTATTTAAAAGATCAAGTCATTGATGGCGCTTCTTTTAGTCCCACAGAAATTGATGCGGTACTAAGTACCCACCCTCAAAAACTCAACGATCTGATTGCGCGTTTATTGGCCATTCGGAGTTTCAATCAATTACCGCAAGCGGCCGCACTCGCTGCGGCTAATAAGCGAATTAGCAATATTCTGAAAAAGGTCGATGGCAACCTAAATACGGAAATTAATCAAAGCTTACTTACCATTGCAGCGGAAAAGAATTTATACACCGCACTCACCCAATTACAACCTCGCCTCAATCAACATTTGCAATCCCAACAATTTATTCATCTATTACAAGATCTTGTCACACTGAGCGAGCCGGTTGATCAGTTCTTTGCGGAAGTGATGGTGATGGATGAGAACATCGCACTTCGACAAAATCGCCTTGCTCTGCTAAACCAATTGCATCATCAAATGAATTTAGTCGCCGATATTGGCAAACTTGCATGACCGTTAAAGTCGATAAGCTCATTATTTTGGATCGTGATGGGGTGATTAATCAAGATCGCGACGATTATGTTAAGTCATGTGACGAGTGGATCCCGATTCCCAATAGCCTAGAAGCGATTGCATTACTTTCTCAGGCAGGTTATACCCTGACTATTGCTACCAACCAATCGGGCATCGCACGTGGCTATTACACCTTAAGTGAATTGCATGCGATGCACCAAAAAATGATGGATTTGCTTAAACCATTGAATGGCAAAATTGATAGTATTTTCTTTTGCCCCCATACCGATGCCGATCAATGCGATTGCCGCAAGCCTAAACCGGGTTTAATGCATCAAATTGCAAATCGTTATTTAAAAAGTCCTGCAAACCCTGCTTTGCCATTAAGCAATGTGCCTATCGTGGGTGACTCATTGCGCGATCTTTTGGCAGGAACAACCCTTGGTGCCAGTCCGCACTTGGTCCTAACCGGAAAAGGTCGGGGTGTTAAGAGAGCTGAATTACCAAGCAATACTCGGATCCATGAGGATTTAATGGGTTTTGCACAATCGATCTTGGTACACCCATGATTTGGCTGCGTTCACTCCTTTTTTTTATTAGTCTAATTACATACACACCGTTGTATGCGGTTTTTTGCTTAATAACTTTTCCATTCCTGAACGAACATAGTCGTTATCGCATCATTCAGTTCTGGGGTCGAAGTATTATCTTTTTCCTGCAATTCTTTTGTGGTGTTCGGTTTGAAGTTCTAGGAAAAGAAAACATTGAGGCAGTAATTGATCGGCCTGTGGTGATTCTTAGCAAACATCAATCCGCCTGGGAAACCATTGCGTTTTTACAGATCTTTCCCAAAGATCTCTGCTATGTTTTTAAACGGGAGCTGTTATGGATTCCGTTTTTTGGATGGGTGATTGGCTTACTCAATATGATTCATATCAATCGCTCCGATGCGGGTGGCTCCGCAATATCGGTTGCCAATCAAGGTAAAGAGCGTTTAAAGGCAGGTAAGTGGATGATTATGTTTCCAGAGGGTACCCGTACAACCGTTGGATCCCACAAGCCCTATCGCAAGGGCGGGGCCCGCTTAGCCGGACTCACAGGAGCGACCGTATTACCGGTGGCGCACAATGCCGGGCGCTACTGGCCTCGAAATAGCTTTTTGAAGTACCCAGGACTGATTACGGTCTCGATTGGGCCGGCGATTCCCTCACAAGGCAAATCTGGGGATCAATTACACGAAGCGGTAGAAACATGGATTGAAGGTGAAATGCGGCGCATTGACCCGGCAGCCTACTCTCATTCCTAAATTTCAAGCGGATAGGATGAGCGCCCACTGAATATATCGCTCCACGGAAATATCTTGGGCACGTGCTTTTAGTTCCGTATCGGTCAGATTTAATTCTTCAGAAATACTCTGTAAATTACTGCGTAGCATTTTGCGCCGCTGAGAAAAAGCCAAGGCCACAATCTGACTGAGCGCTTCCCATTGGGCTGGTGTTAAAGAAAAATCGGCACGCGGAATCATCCGTATTACGGCAGAATCTACTTTTGGTTGCGGCTCAAACGCTGTTGGCGGCACATCTAGCAAGTAATCCACATGGTATCTTGCTTGCAGCATGACCGATAAGCGACTGTACTCCGAATCACCCGCTGGCGCAGTAATACGTTCCACCACTTCAGCCTGCAACATAAAGATTTGTTCATCGACCCATGGCGCTGCGGCAATCAGATGAAATAGCAAAGGCGATGAAATGTTATACGGCAAATTACCAATGAGGGCACATCGCTCTTTCGTTAACTTAGCTAGCTTAGCCCAGGTAGCAAAATCAAATTGAAGAGCATCTCCTTCGTGAATGATTAGCCCATCCAACTGCTCTCGCTGCTTTGCGTCTTGCCATACATGAACAATGTCCCGATCGATCTCAAGAACCTCGAGTCGTTCAAGACGTTCAAGTAAAGGTCGAGTGAGCGCACCAAGTCCCGGGCCAATTTCAAGAACATGCATACCAGGTCTTGGATTTAAGGTATTTACAATTGCAGTAATCACTCCCTGATCCATCAGGAAGTTCTGACCAAAGCGCTTACGTGCTCGATGCATCGTGATTCAATTTCGTAATAGCCAACTCTCTTGCGAGTCGCAGAGCAGCAAACATACTGCGCCAGTCTGCTTTACCCTGCCCAGCAATATCAAGAGCTGTGCCATGATCAACGGAGGTTCGAATATAGGAGAGGCCCAGAGTAACATTCACACCCTCCGTAAAGCTTGCAAACTTAAAGGGGGCCAGGCCTTGATCATGGTACATTGCCAAGACCGCATCAAATGAAGGTAAGCGATCTGCATGGAATAAGGTATCGGCTGGATACGGTCCAGAAGCCAGGATTCCTTCTTGTTTGGCAGCCTCAATCGCTGGAATAATCACTTCAAGCTCCTCGCGACCAAGATGGCCGCCCTCTCCAGCATGCGGATTCAAACCAGTTACTGCTATTTTTGGCCTTGTAATACCAAAGCGTGCTTGCAAATCCCTTTGCATGATTCTTAAAGTATTTAATAGAGACTCAAACTGAATAGCCTGAGCAACTTTTGTAATAGGTAAATGGGTGGTGGCAAGAGCGACTCGCAGGGGAATTGCCCGCTCTTTACCAGTAAGTGCTTTGGGTATTTCACCACACAACATCATCACAACTTGGCGCCGTTGATCAAGCTCAGCCAAGAACTCCGTATGCCCAGTAAATGGCGATTGTGGTGTGTCTAAGATACTTTTTTGTACTGGTCCTGTAATGAATGCATGATGCTGGCTAATACGACATGAATCGCTAGCCGCACGAATCAAGGAAAGTACGTACTGCGCATTGGCTGAATTAAGAACACCAGGTTGTGGTAGGTGATTTAGCGGGATATGCGAAATTTGGATTTGAGGAGGCAATACCTCATTTGCAAATAACTGCCGATCGCCAAATAAGCTAATCTCCACATCCGCATAGGCTGCTACGAAGGCTTTAGCAGCTGCTAATGAAACTTCAGGGCCAATGCCAGCAGGCTCCCCAGTGCTCAGCGCGAGCTTAACGGACTTGCTCATCCAGGTTCAATATCTTGACGGTCGCTGTATCACGTAATTGGCGCAACCAGTCTTGGTAGGCTTGCTCGAATTTACGCTCTCGAATCGCAGCTCGCGCAAACTCGCGTTGTTTCTCAACCGTTAATTGCGCATCGCGCCGCTCTAGCACTTGAATTAAATGCCAACCAAATTCAGTTTTGACCGGATCACTCACTTCACCGATTTGTAAACGATTCATGGCAATCTCAAATGGGGGGACCAACTCACCAGGCCCCATCCATCCCAATACACCGCCTTTCTGCGCCGAGCCATCTTCGGAAAACTTTTTAGCTAATGACTCAAAATCAGCCGTTTTTGCTCGAATCTGATCACGATAGCCTTGCAGGCGCCGCTCGACATCGGCATCCTGCAATCCTTGCCGGTGACGAATCAAAATATGCCGCGCTAGCGTTTGCGTCACAATCATATTCTGCGGGGTGAGATCAGCAGGATTAGTATTCGATGTCGCTGCACGTGCACCAGCACCACTAGCACGTCGATCCATTACTTTTAAAACATGAAAGCCTGCTGGGCTTCGAACAACCGCTGGCGCTACTTGACCAGCTCCAAGATTGCGTACTGCCTCAACAAAGATTTGAGGTAAACGATCCTGGGTCCGATAGCCAAGATCCTGGAATTTAATCCGAGAGTTTTCTTTATTGGCTTGTGCGCCCAATTGCATAAAGTCAGCATCACCACGTGCCTCTTTTAATAATGCCTCAGCGCGCTTTCTGGCATCCGCTTGTGCGCTGGGGCCCGCTCCCTCATCGACCGGAATAAAAATTTGCGCAACCGCAATCTCTTCAGGACCCGATCCTGCTGCAGCAGGTTCCGATCCACGACGCTGCATTTGCTCAACAATAAAGTTATCGATTTCAGCATCGGAAATCTTAATTTGGGGGTCAACATCTCGCTCTCGTAAACGAGCATTTAGAACATCTTCACGCAATAACTCTCGATAGCGCTGAAAACTCATACCTGATTTGGTCACTGTTTCCCGAAATTCATTAAAGGTCAACTTATTTCGCGTGGCGATATCTTCAATGATCTTATTGAGCTCTTTATCGTTGACAGCCAAACCAGTTTGCTCGGCTTCCTGAATTTGAATTTTCTCTAAGATCAAGTTTTCGAGCACTTGCTTACGTAGTTCGTCACCCTCGGGCAGTTTTTTTCCTCCAGCAGGTGCTTGCTTTTGAATTGAAGCAATCCGATCATCAATTTCTTTGCGTGTTACAACGCCAGTATTTACAATCGCTACTACACCATCAATGTTGACGATCTTAGGCTCATTACTAGAAGGATTGATTTGCGCGTTTAAGGACTGACTCAACAGCAAGCTCAAAAATCCAAAAGCCATCAAATAACGAGGCATACTGAACTTTAAGAATGAATCACGACACAAAATCATTATTGATAATTTTCGTAGGGTGAAGGTGGCAAAGGCTTAGCTACCGGCTGATATCCAGGAACATTCAAGCGCATTACATCGACCGGGTTATTTCCAACACTAGCAAAACCTCTAAATTCTAATTGAAAAAGGACTTGGGTTGTGGTGATTTGGGAGGTATTACGCGCTTGAGAATACGCAAAGCGAGCGGTCCAGCAATCTTCGTCGTACTGCAATCCCACTAGAGTATTGAGGGTCTTCGCAGTTAAAGCATCGTATCCCCAACGGCCCAACACACGATATTTTTTGAATACCGGCCACTCGCCAAACGCGTTGTATTGGTCAGTCTGAGTGACCCCTGAGTTTGTTCCATCGGTTGGCGGGTTCCAAACATTGCGGTAGGCAAAATTCAGGCTACGTCCTGGTGTTGGCCGCCATCCAGCGCCCACACTGCTTTGCACAAAGCGATTGAGTTGGGTGTTGTACTGCCCAAACAAATCGACGTTAAAGTTTCCTAGCAAACGGAGCGTACTCGCACCCAGGGTATCAGAGTATCGCGTTGGGTTTTGGATCGTACCGTTAAGGCCAACCCGTTGACCTGTAAAGTCTTGACGCTGCGCCAAGGTTATGGTGCCTCGCTCCGCACCAGTATTTGTTTCCAAAACGCGGCTCGTCAATCCCATGGTTAATTTATTGTTATCTGCGACCCGGTCATTACCCACAAAGGTGTTCTCACTAAATATTTGGGTGATACCAAAGCCCGCATCGGCAGTATCAAATAAAGGGGTCTGTGCCTGGCTTTGGAATGGGGTATAGACATAGAAGGCGCGCGGCTCCATGGTCACAATCATGTCGCGCCCAAAAAAGCCTTTCATTTCACTTGCATCACGCTCAAACGCCAAACCCGAATCCAAGCTAAAGGTTGGTAAAGCAAATCCCTGGACTGGGGAGTTGGGCTGGCCAATTGGGTATAAGGTGCTATTTGCTAATGAGCCTGAATATTGGTTTGCCTGAAAACTTAATTTTGGTTTTAAGTAATATCCAGGAGTTATTTGTGGCATAGCGATACTACCCCGAATGACTGTTCGATCGGCCTGACTAAATGCTCCACCCTGCGGCATTCCAGATGCCGGCGCATATAAATTATTAGTGTTGTACGAAAAGCGCGTGAAGTCAGCCCCAAAGGTAATATCAGGCCCTCTCGAAAAAGCTCCAGCGTAGGAACCGGGTGAATTCAGGTTGCCGCGATTACTATAGTTTGCAGTTACCTGAGGCAGAATGTTATATGGGGATACGACCGTGGCGGTTGGATCTGGCTGTAAGGTCTGAAAGGTCAAAGCTCGTGCTGTGAAATTCCAGTTTTTGATTCCGCCATAATTAGTACCCACTTCTTGGCGAAATTGATTAGTAACCGCACCGCCAATGCCGTACGAGAAATCAATTGGATATAAGTTATCCGAGACTTTACTGATATTTGCATAGCCATTCCATGCACGGCCTAGCATTTGTCGCTGTTGCCAATCGTACTTCCAACGGTCGCGTCCTAAAATTTTGTCATAGTTGATGAACTGACCGCTAAGGGTTCCTGAATACTTTGGATCAATGTAACGAAAATCACCGCCCAACAATGTGCCGCGATGATTCATATAACGGGGTGTAATGGTGAGATCGCGATTCGGTGCAATATTGACGTAATACGGCTGCGCAATATCTAAACCATTATTTGAGTTGTAACCAATCACTGGCGCCAATAATCCGGAGCGGCGTTGATTCGATGTTGGTAGACTGAAGTATGGTGCGTAGGCAATCGGGACATCAAAAAATCGCATCACACCATTGCGACCCGTCATTTGCTTTTGCTCTTGATCAACTTCAATCTGACTAGCTGTGAAATACCAATCTAAATTGTCTGGGCTGCAGGTCGTGTAGGTGGCTTTATTAAAAATAAAGACATCGGCTGACTCGATGGTTAATTTATTCGCTTGACCGCGTCCGCGTACATCCCGGAGCTCATACTTCGGTTTATCCATCTCGCCTTCCCGTGCATCAACCTTGAGACGTGCGCGTGGTCCCGAGAACTGAGTGGTTCCCTTGATTAATTCAACATTACCATTCAAATTTGCAATATCAGTATCAGGGTCATAATTAATTTCATCAGCCTTAATAACGGTGTCATTACGACGAATTTGAGCGCGCCCCTTCAAGTTCATTTGACGATCAACCACACCATTAATTTCATCACTAAAAGAAAAGGTCAATGCTTCATTATCAGGAATCGGTTTACCCACCCGTAATTGATCGTCTAACTTTAAGACCGTTACTTCGGCACGGCTCGGCACTAAGGTTGTGGTTGGGAGAGACCCAACCGGCAATGGTCGAGGTGGCTCGCCAATCGGAACCGGCGCTTGCTTTTGCAACTCCTGTTGGGTCTGACTTTGTTGCGGCGATGGTAATAATGGGGAAATCGTATTAACAACTGGACCCAAGTTTTGGGCCATCAGCGGCATGGCTAGCAATAAAGGGCTGAGCAATAGACCCCGGCCCAGGATCGCGAACGGGGTCTTTAAAGATGCAAGATAGGCGCTGATGCCGGCGCGAAGGCGATAATGACTCATGGATCCAGACAGCCTTATTATACGAATCGATCATGCCTGACAATCGCTTAATTCAAATGAATCAATGGCTTGATAGCCTAGTAGGCCGCTGGGGGCTTGAGCCTGCCAGCTTGGCCCCTGCCTCCGCAGATGCCAGCTTTCGGCGCTACTTCCGAATTGCCAGCTCTCGCCCCCAATATCCAAACCTGATTGTGATGGATGCCCCACCCGATAAAGAGACCGTTTTACCCTTTATTAGGGTCGCCAATCTTTTGAAGGATGCGGAGCTTCATGTACCCCTCATCCTCGAGGAAAACCAGGAAAAAGGATTCTTATTACTGAGCGATCTAGGAAGCAAAACCTATCTGAGCATCTTGTCGCCTAGCAATGCAAAGGCACTTTACCGCGATGCCAGCCAAGCCTTAGTACAAATGCAACAAGCCAGCCGTGAGGGCGTTTTGCCTCCCTATGACGATGCAACCCTGCAGCGCGAACTCGATCTATTTGATGAGTGGTTTTTAAAACGCCATCAACAATACATACTGAGCGATGATGAGAAAAATCAACTTCACACGATTTTTCGGTTAATTAAAGAAAATAATCTTGCCCAATCGCAGGTATATGTCCACCGCGATTTTCATTCGCGCAATTTAATGCATTGCTCATCGAACAATCCCGGGGTTTTGGATTTTCAAGATGCTCTATATGGTCCTATTACGTATGACATTGTGTCTTTACTACGCGATGCCTATATTGAGTGGACTGAAGAAGAGGTACTTGATTTCTTGATTGAGTATTGGGAAATGGCGCGCGCTGCAGGATTGAAAGTCCCCACTGATTTTGCTGATTTTTATCGGGATTTTGAATGGATGGGTCTACAGCGTCACCTTAAAGTCTTAGGTATCTTTGCGCGCTTATATCACCGCGATGGCAAAGCCAATTACTTAAACGACATTCCCTTGGTTCTCAAATACACGCGCGCGGTTGCAAGCCGCTATAGTTGCTTTAAGCCCCTCCTGCGGATTTTGGATCAGGCGGAAAAACAGTCTTCTTAAACTTTAGGTATCGATGACTGCACCTCCTCTGCCTTGCCTTTTATTAGCCGCTGGTCGTGGGGAGCGAATGCGCCCATTAAGCGACCATACTCCGAAACCGCTTTTAAAAGTAAAGGGCAAGTCCTTGCTCAGCTGGCATCTGGAATCGCTCCAGCAAGCCGGCGTACAAAATGTGGTGATCAATCACGCTTGGCTAGGGGAACAGATTGAGACTACTTTGGGAAATGGTCACGATTTTGGTTTATCCATTCAGTACTCTCCCGAGGCAACCGCTTTAGAGACTGCTGGAGGAATCTGTCAAGCATTACCGATTCTTAACCCAGTTGATTTCTTTTTGGTGATCAATGGGGATGTTTTTAGTCCTCATTTTCCGATTCAAGAACTAATCCAACGTGCAGAACAACTTCGGGATCAAGAGCAGTTCTTAGCTCATCTCATTTTGGTCCCCAATCCACCACATCATCCTACGGGTGATTTTTATCTGGACCGTTCGGTCGTATTTGGTGAGGAAAATCCGAACAAGAATCTTCCAAAGCTCACTTTTTCAGGGATTGGCATTTACCATCGTAGCCTATTTGATGACTTAATTCGGGGGGAAAGCGCCAAATTGGCCCCTATCCTACGCAGGGCAATGCTCAACCATCAAATCTCCGGTGAAAAATATTTAGGTTCGTGGCACGATGTGGGTAGTCCTGAACGCTTAGCTGAACTGAATCGATCTTAAGAATATCAACATGAACCGCCTAAACTCGCATAATCCACTCATGAATGCCTGCCAACAGCGCCGCGATCGCTTGGCCTCTATCATTCAGGCCAAAACGGGCGGCGGCGTGGTTATTCTCGGGACAGCCCCCGAAAAAGTACGTAATCGGGATAGCGACTTTCCGTATCGGCATGACAGCGACTTCTATTACCTTACCGGTTTTGAAGAGCCTGCGGCTACCTTGGTGATGCTGGTTACAAAATCAAGCTATGAGACCCATCTTTTCTGTCGGCCCAAAGATCTCGAACGCGAAATATGGGATGGATACCGCTTGGGACCCCAAGAGGCGCCAGGCCGTTTGCTGATAGACGCTGCATACCCAAATTCAGAATTAGACCAAAAATTACCGGATTTCTTGGCCGATCAAGACGCGGTATATGTCAAACTCGCTTCGGCCTCACACGAGGATGCATCTTTGCGCGCATGGATGAACACCGTGCGCCAACGAGCCCGTATGGGTGTCAATGCTCCTGAAATATTTCATGACATTGAAGCCATTTTGCATGAAATGCGTTTGTTTAAGGGTCCTGAGGAAATCGCCATCATGCGGCAAGCTGCCGCCATCTCTGCTCAAGCCCACATCCGCGCCATGCGCTCATGCAAGCCCGGAAAGCGCGAGTATCAATTGGAGGCCGAGTTGCTCTATGAATTCCGCTACCACGGGGCCGAGAGTGTTGCCTACAACAGCATTGTGGCCGCCGGTGCGAATGCCTGCGTATTGCATCACCGCGCAGGGTCCGCTGAACTCCTCGATGGCGATTTGTGCTTAATTGATGCTGGGTGTGAGCTTCATGGCTATGCCTCGGATATCACCCGAACCTTTCCAGTGAATGGACGCTTTAGTAGTGCTCAGCGTGCGCTCTATGACATCACTCTTGCAGCCCAACAAGCAGCGGTTGACGCGACCCGTCCAGGTCGTTCATTTATTGATCCACACCATGCAGCGGTTCGACTACTGACTCAGGGTCTAATCGACGAAAAGTTAATTCGGATTAGTGAGGTTGGTTCACTTGATGCTGCGATCGAAACGGGAGCTTATAAGCGCTTTTATATGCATCGGACTAGCCATTGGTTAGGCATGGATGTCCACGATGTCGGATCGTATCGGGAACTGGATGTAGTTACTCAGCCAGATACAGAGCGACCTTGGCGCACTCTAGAAGAGAATATGGTGCTCACCATTGAACCCGGTCTTTATATCCGGCCTGCGGAAGATATTCCAAAGGCGTATTGGAATATCGGCATTCGCATTGAAGACGATGCCCTAGTGACCGCAACTGGCTGCGAACTTATTTCCCGTGGAGTCCCGGTTGATCCACTTGAAATTGAGTCCATCATCCGCTCTTGATGGATGAGCGTATGACATCATCCCATACGGTTGTCATTCAAGGCGGAGGCCCGGTTGGCCTCGCTTGCGCAGCGTGGCTTTTACAGAAAAATCCACGCATTCATTTATGCTTAGTTGATCGTAATCCACCCGATGATGAGCAAATTCAATCGGGTGATCAACGCGGTATTGCTCTATCGCATGGCAGTAAATTATTGCTTGATACGATCAATGCTTGGCCCCCCAACTGCCCAGCGATTCATCGAATTCACGTCTCTCAGGTCGGTCGCTTTGGTCGAGCCCTCATGACGCGTGAAGAACTGGGGCAGGCTGCCCTAGGTCACATTAGTCGCTATCTTGACATTCATCTAACCCTTAG
>JACCDM010058100.1_pt1 | contig 17566 bp, 18 predicted proteins | sample 7445851 | NCBI WGS metagenome assembly JACCDM01 (sample SAMN15323438, study PRJNA562643) | freshwater metagenome | isolation source: river surface water | place: USA:Blue River Watershed | collected 2017-08-16
AAAAATAAAACATATATTATATATTTTTTATTTTTGCACAACTTTTCCCAAAAGTTGTCCCAAAAGTTATTACGATTTTTTGCACAACTTTTCCCAAAAGTTGTTAGTTGTCTAGTTTGTGATAGTATACGTTGTACTAGTAGCGAGTTCCTTTTGTTCCTGCGCTTTCTTTTCCGATTCTAAAAACTTGTTGTAATTCTCCTCCATTGTTTTTGGGCTAGATACACATCCTCTACTAGTAATCTTTAGCTGGACAATTGCAGTCAATAAAATACCAGTGTATATATACCACATAGCTTCGCCTACGTTGTCTCTCGTGACTACGACTTCAAATAATTCCTTTTTAATATCAGTTGTTTGTGGCGATGATTCGTCTTGATATTTATCTTTCATCAATGGTTTTAAAATATTCCAATAAGAGTCAAAATTGGATGGCACAATTTGATTAATTAAAATGGAACTATTACCGCAAATTTTAATAATTAAATCTGCCGCTTCTTGCATTTGTTCTTTAGTGGAGTCACCACCTTTTTGGTTTGGTTTAAAGTTCGTCATTTCAATACCAGGTTCTGCATTAAAATCATCTATACTAGGAGCCGTTGCATTTCTGTTAATAAATTCAGCGTGTTCCTCATCATCATTACGATTTAAAATTTTTTCCAAGTCTTGATTTACCAATAATTCGGTAATTATTTTATTTGCTGAACTCGCCACCCAAAAATAACCGACTACATCTGAAAATGCACTTTTAAAGCCAGGATAAACGGTTATTATTATTATTAAGACACCAAAAATAAGCGTCCACGGCAAAAATGTGTAAACACCTGCCGCACCCATATTTTCGGAAACGCTGCCACCACACATTGAAGAAATAACGGACGAATTTACGACAAATTGAACAATAAGTACTAATAAAAAATAAATAGCTAAATACATATAACTGTTGCTTATGTATGTTTTGTATTGTTCGCCATTACTCGCTATTTCGTAAGTCAAATTAGGTTTAATTGTCAAATAATATGTTAATGTTGTTAATAAAAATGTTACAATATTTAGATAAGAACTAGCCATATAGATAATATGTATAAATTAATTTATAATTTTAACTATATTATTTAACCGACAATTATTATGGATGTAAACGATTTTGCCAATCAAGGTTGGGGTTCGCCTAAACCACTACTTATTGAGCCGGGAGTGAAATATTTTTTACATCAAACGCTAAAACAATGCCATATAGTAAGAGATAATTTTCATAATATGGTGTTTAATATTGGTTTGTTTATTGCCTTTCTACTTGTTTTAGCATTTATTTTACTTTATAAGTACAAAGGTAAAATGACACCTGTTGAAATAGCAGAAAAAAATAAAGAAAAACAACAATACATTTTATCAAAAATTAAAAATTTCCAACAAGCTAAACGTATTGCGCACCAGGAATTAATTACAGGGTTGCCCGCGTGGGAAAGCGAATATGATATCATTCATTCCAAACAAATGTATTAGTTGTTATCGAAATTGTAATCGAATTTAGTATTTTGTATAAAGTACAAATATATTATAGGATATAATATATAATAATGGAAATCAGTTCAACTACATCAACAACTGGCACACCCAATATAATTACTACGTCTACAACAAATACACCAATAACAAATACACCAACTCAAAAAACTACTACTAACCTTCCGGACGTAAAAGAAGCATTAAACGAATACTTTAAACTTAAACTGAATTATGAAACCCTACTTTTGGTAAATAAAAAGCAAATTATGAATAACCAAACATTAAGTAACAGAGAGAAACGCAGAGAATTTCTTAAACTCAAACCTAAATGTATAAATTGCAAAAGACCTGGCGGTACCATTTTTAAAACCACCTTTTTTGCAGAAACAGACGATGAAGAAGCATATAGGCAACATAGTGCTACCTGCGGTATTATCGCCGACCCGTGCAATTTAAATATTAAAATACAAGTAGGTAAGGTGGAGATGTTACCGGAGCTTTTAAATTCGATGCAAAATGATATTAAAAATGAAAAAGATAAGATAATAGATAATAAAAATAAACTGCTTTTTGGTTATTTAAATACCGAAGAGGTGTTGCAGAATTTTGATAGACTGAAATCAAACATTAGTTTTTTCACATCGCTGTATGAAGCTTATTTGGACACCTATAATAATATTATTGACAATGATAAAACCAAAGAAGAATTAAGTGAAAGTATTACTGATTCTTATATACAAATTAGCCAAATTAAGGATTGTATAAAAAAAATGAATGAAACCGACAATGTGCAATACGCGCGCGACGCGGTAAACATATACGTGAATACATTGATGCCTTTGATGAATAAAACTAGATTATTGAAATACAATGAAAATATGGTTTGGTATAATAATGATACAAATACTTGTAATTTAATACAAAATAAATATAGTATCCAAAATCTATCTTACAGTAGTTTTCAGAGTAGAGTAGTTGAATTTAACATTGGCTTAAAAGTTGATACCAAAACGAATAAGCCGCCATTGATTATTGAATCTTCGAGTGAAAATAGTAATAATATAGCAACAATAGCAACATATGATGAAAACCAATCTGAAAATGAAAACGAAGAAGAAGAGGGCAAGTTCGTTATGAAAATCAACACACCTCAAACTATGTAAATTATTTTGCAATAGTATTATAGTAGTATAATATATAATGCTATTAAACTACATTTCCATACCAGTATTTTTAGCCAGTTTTGCTATAGGCCTATTTTTTGTCTATGTTTTAGGACCGGAAATGAAAAAAATCTATATTTATCCTAGCCCGGAAACAGTAGACAAAGTTTTATTCAAAGACAAAGCAGACAATTGTTTTCATTTTCAAGAAGAGGTCGTAGATTGTCCAACTGATATATCCAGTATATTTACTATACCTATGCAAACCTAACACAATAAGGCTTCATCGGCCTAATACAAAACAATAACACTATACCACAAAATTATAGAATGCAAACAATTATTGTATAATTTTTTATGACAAAAAGAAACTCACCTTATAATATATAACATTATAATGCAAATGCATCTTGGAAAATTTGTTCATACTGAAAGAGGAAAAATTCTTATGTCAATATTATTAGGTTTTGGTCTAGCTTCTTTGTTTAGAAATGTTTGTAAAAACAAAGAATGTTTAATGTTTTATGCTCCACCTTTAGAACAAATTAAGGATAAAATATATAAAAATGATGGAAAATGTGTAAAATATTCGGCCGTAGCAACAAAATGTAGCGCAAATGTCAAAATAGTTGATTTTGAATAAAACACTCGAGAGTTATGTTTGCGTAATTATTATAATCAATCATTCTTTATAATAATTATGAGCGATTCCACCAATATTTTAGACTTGCCAACTGACCCGGTTGGTGGCGGAAATATCAGTAATAATATATCATTAAATGCTTCCGAAAATGTAGTTGTACAAGGTTCTAATCAAAACCAACAAGGTCAACAAAGTCAAGGACTAAGTTTAGACCAAACAACTATCAGTCAAATCGTATCAGGACTTCAACAAGCTACCATTAGCGGAGCAACCCAATTACCATCTAGAGATATTCCAATGACAACCACAAGCCATAGTAACGACCCACAAATTCAACCAAATTATGTTCCGCCCCCACAAAATAATATCGATTATATCAAAAATTATGAACAAACGAGCGATATGATAAATGAATATAATAAGAACGCGCGTCATCAAGATTCGTTAGACGATATGTATAATGAAATCCAAACACCGCTATTATTGGCCGTATTATATTTTTTATTTCAATTGCCCTTTTTCAGAAAGTTTTTATTTCAATACTTTCCCGCATTATTTTCAAAGGATGGTAATTTTAATATAAACGGCTTCTTGTTTACAAGTGTACTGTTTGGGTTGTTGTTTTATTCACTCAACAAAATTACTAATCAATTTGGTAGTTTTTGATTTGTGTAGTAATAAATCTAATAAATCTAATAAATGTAATAAATATAACTCATTATAACTATATTATAACTAACTATATTATAATTATAAATGAATACAAAATTGTTGAAAAAAATACCAAACGAGATTATTATCAATCATATTATTCCATATAGTTATCAACCCCAACCATTATGTTTATTATACGATATTCGTAGTTATACTCGTGAATTTAGATTTGTAGAAGATGTATATTACACTGAATATAATTCGTCTGTTTTATTATGTGATTTGATACGATTTTCCAATAATGGTAAAGTCGCACCAATATATGGTATTGAATATGAATATGAATTATTATTGCGTAGGAGTTATGTTTTATCTAGCAAAAGTAAAAGAGATATAATACATTATGTTTTTCATAATATTCATGAGAAATTGCTGCATAAAACAGAGAACAAAATAAAATTTATATGGGGGCTATTAACTCCGCAAGAAAGATTAAAATTTATTAGTGAATATATTTTGTTATGAGAAAACACTCAATCTACAGTCGTGGTATTACGAAACGAAAAGGTGTAAATTCGTTTTATTATAAAATAGTTAATCCTGTTGTATAATAAAAAAATAACTACAAATAATGATAAATGATTATGTAATTAAATTAATTGAAAATTTACCCGACGAAATTAAAACCGTAAAGGAACCGCTGCGAATGGATGTAGTATTAGATGGAGGCGTATTTAATGGCAGTTATTTGGTGGGTGCCTTGTATTTTTTGAAAGAAATGGAAAAACGCAAGTATATTAAAATCGAACGTATATCAGGGTGTAGTATTGGAGCAATAGCCGGATTTTTATATTATATTGATGCCCTGGATGCTATAACAAATTTATATGATTTACTCAATACTGATTTTAGAAACACTTATAAACTACAGCTAGTTAAAGAATTTAAAAAACACGTACACGACAAGATACCAGCAGATATATTGGAGCGAGTAAATAATAAACTTTTTATTAGCTATAATAATATTAAAAAAGGTACTAAACCTGTAAAATCTAATTATAGAGATGTAGACGACCTAATTCAAGCCATCATAAAATCGTCTTATATTCCTTTTTTAGTAGATGGTAATATTTTGTATGAAAACAAATATATTGATGGTATCACCCCTTATATTTTTGGTAAAGAACCGAATAAAAAGATATTATATTTAGATTTGTATGGTTACGATAAAATAGGAAATTTATTGAATATTAAAAATGAGAAGTCGAATTTTCATCGCATTCTCTCGGGGCTATTAGATATACATTCGTTTTTTATAAAGCAAACCGCCACCCAAATGTGCAGCTATGTGAATGATTGGAATATAACCAATAACGGGTTAAACAATTGTAAATGTTTGATAGAAAAAATGTGCATTTATTTAACTTATTTACTACTGTTTATTAAGGATAAAATTCCGGAGACATTCCAAAATACAGTGCTATATAAAATATTATCAAAAATAGTACAAGATATTTTTATCATAATATTGGAAAATTATTGCCTATAAAGCAAAATAACAACCCGAATCAACAACTCACTCGGCGCGTATAACAAATATATAAAATTTATAATTTTATATCAATGGAAGATATTGATATAACATGTGCTGAATACTCATTGGATATTATTCCGGATGTCTCTGAAATAATTACTGAAACTTTAGAAAAAACCGTGGATATACCGATAATAAGTGAAACTATATCCGCATTAGATGACGACTATACATTGTATATGTATATGGGTCTAGCTATTTTGGTTTTATTAGCTTTCTTTGCGTATAAATTTTATAATGCAAAACAAAAAAGAGTGACGTTTCAAGACAAATTAGAAGAATGTTATGGTGTAAACGAATGCTATGATGGAGTTTGTCAACGGGTATAATACACGTGGATTTTTACTCTTTATGTCTTCTTGTTTTACCGCCATAAATGGCAAAAACATTTGTCGCCTTCTTGGTTTTAGATTTTCTTTTTTTCTTTAATTTATTTTTGGGGTGGGTTTTATTTTTGCGATTGATTTTGTTATTCTTAATATCATCGGGCTTATAATTTAAAAACCACTCTTCAAATTCTTTTTTATTACCAGTTTGTTTTAATTCTTTATATTTTTCCGCCTTATGAGCACGCATTTCTTCAAGAGATTCTTGATGCCCATAACACGTAATACTAAAACGACGAAGTAAACCTTTTTGTTCTAATCTATTTTTTTGCTGTACATCAAAAAGGAATTTCGACATGCATAATATTCTGTCCAAAAATTCATTGTAGTATGCTCTATCCGCATATAAAAAAGCCAAATAAAAACTCAACATAGTGTCAATAGTGGCGATTTTTACCTTTTGTCCCCCTATATTTAAAACGTTATAACTATGACACGCAATGGGTTTATATATAAAGGCAATGGTTTCTTTACCAACACGTATTTCATAATGTAGTGGAATAATCTCCCCAATAGGCTCCATTTTAATAATTTTGGTATTTTTTACTCCAATGTCTTTTAATCGTTCTTTCACAATTTCTGCGGTAGTTTCCGGTTCATTAGAAAGCACATCAAAATCGGCGACCTTTTTAAATTTATGTCTTAGTTTTTTTGGCATATATTGCGAATATAGCGAAATAGCATAACCGCCGAAAAAAACCACCCCTTGATTTACAAAGGTATTTCTCACATTATCGTAAATTTCAGTTTCTTCTTTCTTCTCGGCGTCTTCTTCATCGTCATTGTCTTTATTTTCAAAATCATCCGAAATCCCTCTTTGAAATTCTACTTCATCACAATTGAAATCAGTAATTGGATAATGTTTATTCAGAACAGTTAATCGTTTCATCACTTTTTCCCATCTACTGGTGTCGCCTGCTGGACGCGATAATTCCAAATACATAGCCATTCTTAAATAATTGGGCGGTGTGTATAATATACCACTCACTCTTATGGCATCTTTTTTAAGCGAATTATAAATACCCTTTGGCAGATCGGTAATATCTGCTATTGGCATATAATTTACATATACCTTGAATGTTCCGTGATGTTGTCCTGATTTTGCTTCTACGTCGGTAAACCCTTTTTTGTAATAAATATTGGCTAGTTCTTTGGCGTCGTGTAAAGCGTCAGTTGAGTAAAAGTCGTAATCGGGAATTTCGGCCTCTTTATTATAAAATTGATCTTCGGCGGGTAATATATTGTTAATAGCAGTACCACCGTAACATATTAAACTTTTAACCTTTATAAAATTTTCGACAATTTGGATAATTTGTTTAATTTCTTCTGAGCTGACAATGCGTTTGCCAATTTTTTCTTCGGCATTATCAACTGCCATACGAAGAATGGCTAATTCACAATCGTTAAATGTTAAATCTTTACAAATATTTTTTGATTTCATTGAATAATCCTCCTATATATATATCCATTTTTAAAAAAAGTCCGAAGGGTCTTTCGTTGTGGAGCCAAAATACAGTTTTCCTAAACCGCAGGTGGGATAAATTAAAAGTCAAAACTGTAGTAATCAGTAGTAACACTACGAGTTTCATAAGAGTTTGCAGGATTTTGTGGCGTGGGCATTGGTATTGTTACTGGCTGGTAACGTAGTTCGAGTGGTTTCAAACAAAATGCATAACCACAACGGTCAAAAAACGCAGCATTTTCCTCTAAGAAATTGTCAACATATTGGTAACGCATAGCCACCATTTGACAACCATATGTTCGGCATAAAATTGCACTAGGGTTGACGGGGTTGATACCCTTATCCGGAAATACAATAGTCATACCGGTCTTATTATACTCCATTAATTCGTTCACATCGGGGTTATTTTTAATACCGTCAAAATTATACGCCCTCATAAATACCGAGTTACTTGTTAAATTTACATATTCTAAAAAGTCTTGGTTTTCCAGGAAAGCATTATTTATTTTGTCTACCACCAATATAATCTTATTTTTGAAGGTTAATAAAGGAACACTGCCTAAATTCTTTCCCGAACTTTCAAAACTATATTCTTTACCAAGCATAATGTTATCGTATGACTTGAATATATCTGCCAATTTTGAATACATTTCCTGGTGGTTACTTTTGATTCGCAAATGGATGATTAAAGGGTCGGTAGGATTAGGGCAAGTACCGCCTGCAAAAGCATAGTTAGTAATTGTATCCATAACTGTGGCAAAATTCACTGAATTAAAGGTTTCCTTAATATAATAGTTATCTGATGTACTAGTTGCTACAACTGGTTGTCCGTCAATAGAATATATTTCGAAATCCAAACATCGGACGCCTTGTTTGATCACTGCTTTGAGATTGCAAATGTCAACATAATCATTTTTGTAACTGCCGCCACTGCAAGCGTTATAAGCGGTTTTTATGTAATAGTCAAATAAATTACCACTGCAGTCAGGATCGGACGCAGAAACAGGCTTTATATATCCGTCCACCGAGGGGTACAATGTGTTCATTAAATCACATTCGCGTTTTTCCAATCCACTTAAATAAATCATATACCATATAAATATCATTAAAATGATAAAAATAAATGCTATTATCATATAGGACTGAAATGCTTGATCCATATTTTTAATTTGGCTTAAATAATCTGTTGTTTTACTGGACATAATATCTACTATATTATATTATTTTATATTTTTGGTAATTGGAAAATTTAGAATATATAGGTCTAGTAAGCTAATATCCAAACTCCTTCTTTCGTTCTGCTAATTTTTGTTCTAATTCTGCGTTAGAAACAGTCTTTTTTTCATTTTCAATTTTTTCGTTAGCTAAAAATTCCTCGAAATTATTGATGAGATCCTTCATCCACTGTTCCGTCGTCATATCAGCAGCCTTGTTTCCATCACCGTTTTTAATTTCGATTTTAGCTCTACGTTTAAGTAACGCGATAGCTATTTCACGTCTATTCCATCTAGCCGCTTTGTGTAATGCGGTTTCATTACTATTCGTTTTACCGTCAATATCTGCCCCGGCTTTTAACAATAACAACAACATTCTCATGTCACCCCAACGAGCAGCATAGTGTATCGGCAACCACCCATCTCTCTCCTCCATGTAGTTCGGATTACCTCCAGCTTCTACCCATTTCTTAACCACTTGCCAATTACCAAAGTATGCCCCATTTAGTAGCTGTTGATCGCAGTTACGAACTGCGGGTTTTTCATCCTTCTTGTTTATTCTCCAAACCTTGTCGCCCTTGTCCATGCTGTGTTTGGTATATATATAATAACAATTTTATTCTTATTATATAATTATTATATTCTTATTATATTTAGGAAAAATTAACTCCAAAATTAAAAGTAAGGAGTAACTATTTAAATATTATCTTTCTATAAGTTATAAAGAATGCCCAAAATTTGCGACTTTGAGAATTGCAGAAAATATGCCAACTATGGTGAATCTTATGGAAAACCATTACGATGTAAAGAACACAAGGAAGAATATAAATTGGTTAGTCAGTTATGTCAAGAAGGTAATTGTAAAGTATGCCCAATCTACAATTATGAAGGCGAAGAAAAAACCAAATTTTGTTTACAACACAAGAAAGATGGGATGGTAGATATAAAAAATAAAAGTAAATTTTGTCAGCATCCAAATTGTCAAACAAGAGCAAGTTTTAATTATGAATATGAAACAAAAGGCAAGTTTTGTATAAAACATAAACTTGATACAATGATTAATATTATGGACAAATGTTGTGAGTATCCGAATTGTAAAATAAGAGCCTCATTTAATATGGAAAACGAAAAAAAACCTAAATTTTGTAAGCAGCATAAATTAAATGATATGGTTGACGTTACAAATGCAAAATGTAGACATGAACAATGTAAAAGTAAACCTAATTTTAATTTTGAAGGAGAAACTAAAGCTATATTTTGTTCAAAACACAAATCATTAGGAATGGTGGATATAATACACCATACTTGTTGTGTTTTAAATTGTAAAACGCAACCAAATTTTAACTATAGTAATGAAAAACCGAAATATTGTAGTGAACATAAATTACCAAATATGGTTGATGTAAAAAATAGAAAATGTAAATTTCAGAATTGTTGCAAACAAGGGGCTTTTAATTTTAAAAATACAAAAATAGGATTATATTGTGTAGAACATAAACTGGATGAAATGGTTGATATTATTAGTAAATTGTGTGTATATCCTGATTGTAAAATTAGACCCAGTTACAATTATCAAGGAGAAAAAAATAGTTTATATTGTTTACAACACAGACTTGATGAAATGGTTCCTATAAAACGTATAAAATGTAAAGCAAATTTATGTTTAGGAACATCTGCAAATCCAAAATACAAAGGATATTGCTCTTATTGTTATCAAAATTTATTTCCAAACGACCCTTTAACATTTCAAATACGTAGTAAAACAAAAGAAATTGCCGTAAGAGATTTCATTAATGTTAATTTTGAAGGTTTCAACCACGACAAACCATTATGGACTGGAAATTGTGATTGCACGCATAGAAGACGTATTGACCATCGAAAATTAATAGGGAATACTCTTTTATGTATTGAAACGGATGAGAATCAACATAAATATTATAATGAAAATGACGAGGAAATTCGTTATGATGATTTATTTATGTTACATGGAGGTAAATTTATTTATATCCGATTCAATCCTGATAAATTTAAGGATTCAAACGGTAAATCGGTAAATCCTATGTTGTATACTCGTTTGCCTGTTTTGAAGGAAGAAATTGAGAAGCAAATTAAGAGAATCGAAAATGAAGAAAATTCTGAACTATTAGAAATAATTAAATTATATTATGATGAAATAAAGAATTAAAAAATTCGCATATATTATACCAACGATATGGGAGGTGGATTAATGCAACTTGTTAGCCAATCTCAGCAAAATGTGATTTTAAATTCCAATCCTAGCAAGACTTTTTGGAAGGCAACATATAAAAAGTACACCAATTATGGTAAGCAAAATTTTCGAATAGATTACGAAGGAACCCCTACATTAAATTTAACAACCGAGTCAACATTTACTTTTTTAATAAAACGTTATGGGGATATGCTTATGGACTGCTATATTTCCATAAATCTGCCAAATATTTGGTCGCCAATAATGCCTCCGGAAGAATATACCAATCCGGATGGCACAATCGGCTACACAGACTGGCGTCCATATGAATTCCAATGGATAGAAAATTTAGGAGCTCAAATCATAAGCCGCATTACTATTAACTGCGGCAACCAACAATTGCAACAATATTCCGGCCAATACATATTGGCCTCAGCACAACGAGACTTTAGCGGACAAAAATTAGCACTATTCAATGAAATGATTGGAAATGTACCTGAACTAAACGATCCAGGCAATTATGGAGCGCGTGTGAATGCTTATCCGAACGCCTATTATACTACTAGTCCAGCCGGTGCCCAACCATCCATCGTAGGCCGTACTCTATATATTCCACTTGGCGCCTGGTTTAATTTAGTCTCCACACAGGCCTTTCCATTGGTGGCCCTCCAATATAATGAACTACAAATCAATGTGTCGTTTCGTCCTATTAACGAGTGGTTCACCATACGCGATGTGATGGACTACACCAATAATTTTCCAGTGGTCGCTCCAAATTTTAATCAATATTATATGCAATTGTATAGATTTTTGCAAACCCCTCCGGACGAAGAATTGGGCGCAACATCTTACCTAGATACTAGAACACTATGGAATGCGGACATTAATTTAAATTGTACCTATTGTTTTCTATCAAACGATGAAGCCGAAATATTCGCCAAAAATGAACAAAAATATTTGTTTAAACAAGTTTACGAAAAACCATATTACAATGTTACGGGTCAAAACAAGATCGACCTGGATTCCATCGGTATGGTTATTAGCTGGATGTTTTATTTCCAAAGAAGTGACGTTAATTTACGTAACCAATGGTCCAATTACACGAATTGGCCTTACACATATATGCCGCAAGATGTCAGTCCTGGCTCAACGAGCGGAGATGTACCAAATCCTAATCCAAGCGGACCTTCAACATTAGGTCCCGGTTTAAATCCGAATGGAACATTGAGTGGTCTCTATACTACTGGAGTATACAACCCACAAAATATCAAATATATATTAGTGGCGTTGGGTATACAACTAGATGGTCAATATAGAGAAAATGTATTGCCCGCTGGTGTGTTTAATTTTATTGAAAAATATGTGCGAACAGCAGGAAATGCTCCGCAAGGACTATATTGCTATAATTTCTGTTTAGATACCAATCCATTAGTGATACAACCTTCAGGGGCTATGAATATGAGCAGATTCACAAATATACAATTTGAATTTACGACTATTTCACCGCCAATAGACCCATATGCTCAAGTGCTCACGATTTGCGACCCTGTTACGGGGGATATTGTGGGTATCAATAAACCAACCTGGCGCATTTATGATTACAACTTTAATATGTATTTAATCGAAGAACGGGTGAATATGGTGTCCTTTGTGGGTGGTAACGCAGGTCTCTTATACGCCACATAAGTATATAAAAAAAAATTGATTAGAAATTTCATAAATATTATATAGTAACCCACATACAACACTCCGTTAAAAACACCGTTAAAACTAAAAAATGTCCTTTATCAATTTCGTACGTGATAATATACAAAATATTGAACCTGAATGTTTGGCAAAGAATCCAAATCCTAAATTAATAAATTATCTAAAGCGCAATCCGGCGATGATTGATTGGAAAGCATTAAGCGCAAACCCTAATGCGATTGATTTGTTTATATATGATTACGGTATTTCTGAATTGCATCCATCTCATTATATTGATTGGTCGCAAATGTGTTTAAATCCACACCCTGAAGCACTACGTTTAATCAAACAACGTCATTCGATGAATATGGAAAAATATAACAAAGGCAAAAGAATTGACCCGGCTTGTATATTGCATTGGCAAAATTTATCAAAAAACACCAATCCAGCGGCGATTGCGTTTCTAAAAGAAAATCCAAAAAATCTGTGCTATTACAGACAAGAGCACGAATACGACCCGCACGAAGACGACCCTGATTATAACCCATATGAAAAAAACATTCTATATGGTGACCAACCTTATCAACCAAATGATATGTGCGAAGAAGATACTCCTGGAGAATATTTCTGTTTCGAAATGTGTGAAAATCCAGCCGCGATAGATTTTGTAAAAGAAAGTAACGAAATCAATCTTGCTCATTTAACCAAAAATACAAGTGACGACGCACTGGAAATCATTACAAAAGATATAAAATATATAGACGATCCATATTCCTTGTGTTGGTTATCAGAAAATACAAATTCGCTTGCCATTGAATTATTAGAAGAAAACCCTGATAAAATTGTATGGCCTTCTTTGTGTAAAAATACGAATCCAAAGGCGTTTGCTTTATTAGAAAAAAACCCTAGCAAAATAGACTGGACCTACTTATCCGCAAACCCTAATGCCATTGAATTATTAGAACAAAACCCTGACAAAATAGATTGGCGTTGGGTATGTAAAAACCCCAAGGCGGTCCATTTATTTAAAAAATTTCTGCGTAAGCATATGTATTATGACCAATTTATCGATAAATTAGACTGGCGCTGGTTATCGGCGAATCCATGTATATTCAAATAAAAATAAATAAAAATAAAAAAAAAATATGTCGTGTAATAATACGACATATTTTTTTACCAAGATATATTATAATGGAGAAAATAACCAAGAAAACTGTAGAAAAAATGTCTCAGCAACTATTGGATGTAATGAAAAAAAGAAAAACCCAAAAATTACAAAAAATGAATGAAACAATTGAAACTATCAGCAATGATACCAATTTACTATTGAACGACAATATGTTACGTAATAAAAAATATGATATTACCACCTTGGAAAGAAATATAAATAACTTATCAATGAAAACTATATTACATACTCAATATTTGACGCCGGAATTTTGTGTAAAATATATTTTGAATGATAAATACGCTTCTTGTATTGAAGACACCTATATTTGTATAGGAAATGTTTTGAACGCACAAAAACATATTACACTAGGAGATATCCAAAACGAATATTTTTTGCAATCATATTTTCAATAATAGGTAAACCATAAATAAACTACCCCTGACCCGCCACGAAATCCGGATCTAGTCAATCCACTAGCGGATTCAGGATATGGTTGTCCTGCACCTCCGCCACCACTTCCACTCAAAATTGTACCAGCTGTTGCAGAGTAACCTAGCTCTACATAATCACCTCCGACACCGCCTACACTAGAACCACCACTTCCTCCTGAACTATGACCAGTGTATGAATTACCTCCACCACCGCCACCTCCACTGTAGTATGAAGGATAACCTGAGATAGAAATAGATAGTGCCTCTCCATCACCACCGTCACCTGCTGAAGTGCTAACCGTATTTTTTGCACCGTTTCCTCCGGCACCAATAGAAGTAGTGCCGTTATAAGTGCCCGCTGCTCCGCCGCTACTACCATTCGCCGCACATTCGCCTCCCTTTCCGCCACCAGCGGTTTTAGATACGGAACCACCTATCACGGATGAATCAACGCCATCATCACCATTGTTCGCTGCATTCGATCCACCTGAACCACCTTTACCAACGACAACCGTATAAGTCGTATTACTAGGAGTAAATGTTCCCCCTAATATACTACCGGCACCACCACCACCGGCGCCAATAGTATAAGCACTCGATGTACCTCCGCCGCCACCGCCACCGCCAACAATCCAATAATGTACAGTCGTCGGTGCATCCGTAAATGTAATCGTATTGGTGGTGGTAACATTTGATGTCGTATCACCAAAACAAACAACGATGTATTTTGTCCCACTATTAGTGTTTACAGTTTCCGCGTAGGTGCCTGTTAGCGTATATGTTCTTCCGGCAAAAATCGTTTTTAAGTCCGCATTACTGACGGTATAATTGGTAGTAGAAGCGGTCCCGCCACCACCAATTTTTTCATAATAAGTATTTAAGTCTGTTCCATTTACAGTAAATCCTGTTGCATTAGCTTGTATATTATAATAGATTTGAAAAATACCACTCAAATCACTTCCAAACGCCTTAAAATTGGTGGTTGTCATTATTATACAAATAAACATAAAATAAAAATTGATATAATAATTATATGAAACACAAATAAAAATATATTACCAAATAATTATAAGAATGAATTACGGAGCTTTTACAGACTATAATGAAACCACAGATCTTTTAGAAATAAATAATCAAAAAAATAATACTGAATTATCTAGCGAAATACGGTTGCGAAGATTTACTGAACCATTATTTGGCGCATTTCGTAGAGATAAAAGATATTTATACGCATTACTATGTGGATTACTAATTATATCCACCTTACCGTTTAATATTTCCTTATTTTCCAAAAATAGTCAAAACAGTGACAAAATGACACTTATAGAAACAATGCCTTCGGCAAACAACAACTACAATAATAACAATAACGCTCACTATATTCAAACAAGCAAACCAACCTCATTCCCCACTTATTTAGACGAAGATGATGACACCTATACAAATTATTACAATAAATTTGATTTAAGGTTTACTACCAACCGTGACGGTTACGATGTGCTGCCGTATTTCCTACCCAACTCGAGTGATTTATACTCTTATAAATTTTTGAAACCCTATACCGGTTTAGTCGAACCATATGCAACTATGTGGATTTCCATCACTGACACTGGAGATGATGATGTCGACCGAAAGTATAATCATAAATACACCATATGTGACAAAAATAACGACTGTCTTGAAGACTACGATATTGAGACCTCATTTAGTTATGAATGCGACCCGTTGAATGATGAATATAGTATAACTTTGCGTCAATACAATGCATTCAATGGCGAATATACTGGACGTATAAGTGAAGGAAAATTATTATGTATGTACGTTAGACGCGAATTTCGTGCGTTAACCGGCGATGATTTAACCAAAACCATTGAAGCAATGTATACAATGTGGTCAACCGATGAAGACACCGGACAGGCCTTATATGGAAATAGTTACCATAATTATGTGTATTTACTAGAGTATCATTACTTTAATGCCGCGTGGATAGACGCTGATCACGTTCACGAAGGTCTCGGGTTTTTAGCACAACACATTAAAATGACCAACATATTTGAAAAGGCAATGCAGGCCGTGGAGCCATCCATATCATTACCTTACTGGGATTATACTATTGAAACCGCATACAATATAAGTGTATGGGATTCACCAATGTTCCAAACCAACACATTTGGTACACTTACACTACCAACAAATCTTACGTGGGGGTGGTTATATGAAAGCGATGGTATAGACGATGGTAAAATCCCTGACGGTAAATGGGCCAATATGATGACCGATTATAATACGAAATACACCGAACTGTATACTGCCTATGGTTATATGAGGGCACCTTGGAATATAAATCCGTCCAAATACATAACTCGGTATGTTTCCATTGACAAGGATTTGCCCAAATGCGATTCTCATTATACGATGTTGGAATACGACAGTATTACCGATTTCCTCCATCAAATCCCCTACGCACCGCACGCATCGACTCACGGTGTAGTTGGCGGTGTATTTGGTTGCGATGCAATGAACCCTTTGCGTGAATCAGGTTATATTTTGAGCGTCGATGGTCAATTAAATTTATGTAAAAATTGGATATTCTATTTGAAAGAATTGTATCGGGCCGATGTATTGATCCCTCCAACCGATTGTTCTGCTACAAATGAAAAGGGGGAATATTCTTTGGAAAAAGAAGATATTGCTTGTAATTACGAATGTAATTCAGAACGTATGGACGTATTATCTTTAATGTTGAAACATAGTATATTAAACAGTGATTACGAGTGTGTACCAGTAGATGATATGCCTGATGAAGGTTGGGACGCGTGGATAGACTTTATTTGTGGCGGTGATGGTAGTAAAGTCTTTGGCGGCGACCATTTGGAATCCGCGTCACCCGCAGACCCATCATTTTGGCCTATACATCCTACTACCGAAAGATTATTACAAGCCAAATATATGGCCGGCGGTTTTAATTCTGACGATTGGCCTACAGATGCTGAAGCGGAATATATATGCAATAAAGTGTCTTGTTATAATAGCGACATTGACGATTTCGAGGTATCAACCGATTGTTGTTATGGTCATTATCAGCACGACCAAATGTACGACGCTACGAATAATGATCGGGACACCAAAGTGGGGCCAACCAATAATGATATACACGAATGGACCAATCCGACCAAAAGTTATTACTCGATGACATATATTTATGATGGTTTTACGTGGGATCATTGCAACGAATATAATTTGGATTTCGACGAATTATTAACCGCACTATATCAGGATAACGAATTTAATACTACTACTCCGGCATCTGAAAAAGGATGGTAAATCGCGGACACTACATAATGTAGATAAAACGGTATTTTCCATCGTTTTTTCTTTCTCTACATATGAAGAGAAATTTCAAAAATATGCCTGGGAAAGTTTTTTTGAAATTTCAAAATGGAC
>JACCDM011945540.1_pt1 | contig 17560 bp, 14 predicted proteins | sample 7445851 | NCBI WGS metagenome assembly JACCDM01 (sample SAMN15323438, study PRJNA562643) | freshwater metagenome | isolation source: river surface water | place: USA:Blue River Watershed | collected 2017-08-16
AGAGAGTGGCATCGCTACTGCCTGGTTATGAATTCAATGAAAAGCAATTTTTTTCTTGTGATGGCGCACCAGAGGCCGTGGCAAGAAATAGAAGCAATGCTTTCTATCAATTGGCCAACTTTTTGCAAACAAGGCACGAAAAAAGCATCCAGTTAACTGCAGAAGCCAGAGAAATTATTTCTGATTTGCAATTTACGGGTGCCTACCGTGTACCTTTCCAATTCAGCCCTCTGGTACGACAACATTTGAAAGTTGGTGCCTTTATACAGTCAGCAGATGGCGTATTTGTGACAGACCATGACGGCCAAAGGTTCTATGACTTAACTGGATCCTATGGCGTCAATGTATTTGGTGCCGATTTTTACAAAGAATGCATGCGTGAAGGATCAGCACGTGTACAAGACGTGGGCGCCACATTAGGTGCATATCATCCCTGTGTTGCTTACAACATCAAACGTTTGAAAGAAATATCTGGACTAGACCAAGTTTCTTTTCATATGTCTGGCACAGAGGCGGTCATGCAGGCTGTGCGGCTTGCAAGGTATCACACCGGTAGAAAAAACTTGGTGCGTTTCTGTGGTGCATACCATGGTTGGTGGGAAGATGTTCAGCCTGGACCTGGCAATCCAATGCCACCGCGGGAAACTTATACACTGCGTGACATGCACGAAAATTCTTTGAAGGTTTTGCGAACCAGAAAAGACATTGCGTGTGTCTTGATCAATCCATTGCAGGCGCTTCATATAAACCAAGGCGCTCCGGGCGATTCTTCTTTGGTAGATAGCAGCCGAAAGGCTTCTTATGACAAAGAGGCCTATGGCGCTTGGTTAAAAGAACTCAGAAAAGTTTGTACGGAACGCAAAATTGTTCTGATATTCGATGAAGTCTTTTTAGGTTTCCGCCTTGCCAAGGGGGGCGCTCAGGAATATTTTGGCGTACGTGCTGATATGGTCACTTATGGAAAAACATTGGGCGGTGGTTTTCCTGTCGGTGTTGTGTGTGGCAGGGCCGACCTTATGAAGCGCTTTAGACCAGAAAAACCAGCAGACATTTGTTTTGCACGGGGTACTTTCAATGCGCATCCTCACGTGATGGGTGCCATGTCGGTCTTTTTGGAAAAAATTGAGTCTTCTAGCTTCACTGAAATTTACCAAAATGTTGATGCGGTCTGGAATCAGCGTCGTGAAAAGTTCAATCAAATTATGGTTGACAAAAAATTGCCATTGCGAGCTGCCAACATGTCTAGCGTGTGGAGTTTGTACTACACCGAACCGTCCAGGTACAACTGGATGCTGCAATACTATCTTCGTTCTGAGGGACTGGCACTCAGTTGGGTTGGTACAGGCAGGTTGATTTTTAGCCTGAATTATAGCGATGACGAGTTTGCAGAAGTTTTGGAAAGATTTGTAAACGCTTGTGAAAGAATGAAAAAGGACCAGTGGTTTTGGGCTCCGCCAGAATTGACCAATCAAAAAATTAAACGCGGAATTTTTAAAGAAATGTTCTTTTCAAAAAATCAACTCTTCAACAGTTGAATGAATCTGTAAAGGAAAATAAGACCATGACCGCACCATTAGACACAGAGCAATTGCGAAAAATTCGAGAAGACCTTCTTGACTCAATCGATGAAGAGCTAGAGATGGCATTAGAGGATGGTGAAAATGAAAACCATCCCCATGCCTCTTCAGAAGAAAAACGTGCCCGTGCACTTTACTTCCGCGAACTACTGCGATTACAAGGCGAATTAGTGAAGTTGCAAGATTGGGTTGTTGCTAACAAGCAAAAAGTGGTGATTCTTTTCGAAGGACGCGATGCAGCAGGCAAGGGAGGTGTGATCAAACGTATCACACAACGCTTGAATCCTCGCGTCTGCCGTGTTTCTGCTTTGCCCGCCCCGAACGATCGTGAAAGAACCCAATGGTACTTTCAGCGGTATGTGAGCCATTTGCCAGCTGCTGGCGAAATTGTGCTGTTTGATCGCAGTTGGTACAACAGAGCAGGCGTTGAAAAAGTCATGGGCTTTTGTTCTGATGACGAATATGAAGAATTTTTCAGAACTGTGCCTGAGTTTGAAAAAATGCTGATGCGTAGTGGTATCAAATTACTGAAGTACTGGTTTTCAATTACAGACGATGAGCAACATGCAAGATTTTTAGGACGTATTCATGACCCACTTAAACAGTGGAAATTGAGCCCGATGGACTTGGAAAGTCGCAGAAGATGGGAAGACTACACAAGGGCTAAAGAGACCATGATTGAAAGAACCCATACACCAGAAGCGCCTTGGTGGGTTGTTCAAGCGGTGGACAAAAAAAGAGCCAGACTCAATTGCATTGACCATTTATTGAGTCAGTTCAATTATCATGAAATTGAGCACTCTCAAATTGATATGCCAGCCCGGGTGAGAAACCCTGATTACATACGTCACCCGGTTCCTCAGAACATGATTGTTCCTGAAAAGTACTAAAAAAACCGTCTAACAAGGCGGTTTTTTTGTATTTATCAATTCGGTTCAGTGATACATCTGTTTGGGATTGGTATCAATCAGCTCGCCTTTGAGAAGATACAAAGGTGCTTTGTGATACAAGATGATGTCATGGAAGGGATCAGTCAAAATTTTGGTCATCCAAACCAAGCCTGTTTGAACATCTTTAAGGAAAAACAAATGGACAGTTCTGAAGATCAGACCAGCAACACCCAAGAACAACCAAGCTGCACCCACTTGTCGTACCCATTCGGTTAAGTTTTCCCAAGGCTCAATAAAGCCGAATAGTCCCGGTTGCACATACAAAGCCATGGGCATGATGGCCCAAATGCTCAGCAAAACAATTTTGCGATTTAAGTTGTAACCAACTTTTATTTCTTCTTTGTATTCATGCGTTGCTTGGTTGACTTCGTCATAGCCAAGTGGCTCGAAGAAAAAGTGGCCTGATTGTCGTGTTGTCATTGAAATTAACCAAGCAATCAAGGCGGAAATAACCGGATCGATGAGCAGGTAGGCATAAGCAACCACAAAACTTATGGCACTGATTAAGTGAAGAGTTTGATTGATTCGGCTGTGATGGTAATAGCGGTGATCATCAAATCGCTGTATTCTCAATGCTTCAAAAAAAGTAGTCACATCGTCTCCAAGTAGAAAATGGGCAGCACACATTGTGCATGCTCAGATGATTGTGGAAGATGATGAAATTTCAATGACAAGTTTTATTTGTCACTGAAATTTCATCAAATATTTTTTATTCATAGAAATGTCATCAAATTGTTAAAAATTCAATTGAAGATATCCATATGGAAATTGTTGATTCACCCATTGTTCTGGAAGACTATCCTGCAAGCCGCCCCTCAATGCGTATTACTGTTGTCACTGAAACATGGCCGCCTGAGGTAAACGGCGTTGCAGTCACTTTGGCAAAGCTGGTTCAAAGTTTGAGTCAACGAAATCACGACGTTCAATTGATTCGACCTCGGCAAGCCAAAGCAGATGCTGGTTTGAGAGATTCAAATTTAGAAGAAGTTCTAATGCGTGGCATGCCGATTCCACGTTATCCAGATTTGAAACTGGGACTTCCTAGCAAAAAAACGCTTGTTAAAGCATGGACGCAGCGGCGGCCTGATGTGGTTCACATTGCTACGGAAGGGCCTCTTGGATGGTCCGCATTACAGGCCGCCAAGGTATTGAAGTTGCCTGTTACCTCCGATTTTCGAACCAATTTTCAGAGCTATTCAAAACACTATGGCATTGGATGGCTCAGAAAGCCCATTGTTGCCTATTTGCGAAAATTTCACAACGCTACAGCGTGCACCATGGTGCCAACCCGCGAGTTGCAGAGAACGCTTGGAGAAAATGGATTCGTCAATTTAAAAGTCGTTTCGAGAGGCGTAGACACCTCGCTTTTCAATGCGAACAAGCGTGATCCAAATTTACGCGCTTCTTGGGGCGCAACAGACCAAACGAAGGTACTGATCTCTGTAGGTAGGATGGCACCTGAAAAAAATCTAGAACAAGTGCTCAAAGTGTTTGATGCTGTTAAATCGTTGGGAACTCAAATGAAGTTGGTCATGGTGGGTGACGGACCTCTCAAAGAACAATTCAAACAGCGGTATCCTGAAATAATTTTTCCTGGTATGTTGACTCAGGTCGATTTGGCCAATTATTACGCTAGCTCCGATTTGTTTGTATTTCCAAGTCAGACGGAAACCTTTGGCAATGTGACATTGGAGGCTTTGGCCAGCGGTATACCTGTGTTGGCCTTTGATTGTGCAGCAGCAAGAGACTGGGTGAGAACGGGCGTCAATGGTTGGTTAATTCCTGAAGACCAACCGGCTGAATTTGCTTCTAAAGCGGTTGAAATATTTAACTCAATGAAGCTTTTGGAAACTGTGACAGCAAGCACACGCCAGCAAATTGTCCATTTGGATTGGGATCAAATTGCTGAGCAGGTCGAATCGGTTTTTTGGGATGCCATTCGCATGAAGTAAAGCATGCCGATGGTCATGAGGCTACCCATTAAGATCATGACCCAATGCAAGGGCAGTGACATGGCCAAAAGGCCACTGTATGCGCCCAACATCAGCATCACACTGGCATTTTCATTAAAGCCTTGGACGGCAATCGATCTGCCGGCAGTTAGCAACGTGTAGCCCCTGTTTTGTAGCAAAGCATTCATGGGTACCATGAGCATGCCGCCCGCAAATCCAGTGACCAGCATGAGGGGAATAGCAATCCAAAGCGTACTTGTAAACGCCAGAGCTGGCAAAGATAAGCCTAACCAAATGCCCAAGGGCAGCACTTTGAAGGCATGGTGAAGGGCAACCCAATGACCAGCCACAGCCGCTCCGAAAATAACACCAAAAGCGACGATCGCTTGTAGCAAACTGGCTTTTTCCAGAGGCATGTTCAATTGTTCTTGTGCCCAAAGCAAGACAGCAAATTGAACGACAGCCCCAATTCCCCAAAATAGTGTTGTGACTGCGAGCGAAATCTTGCCGATTGGATCACGCCATAAAACGCGATTGCTGTCTAGAAAATTCTTAACCATGGCCAATGGATTCCGACTTTGTTGCTCGTAATGAACATCATGGTGTGGAATGCCAAAATTCAATAATGCAGCCGCAAAATAGATCAGTATCAAGGAGAGCAGAGGCCCTGCATATTGAGTCTGAACGGATAGCTCAAAAGTTTCAATGAAGGTCTGATTCAGCAGGTGCATGAATTCAAAGTTTTTTGAAGCTACCAATAACCCGCCACAGGCTGTCCCCAAAATGACGGACATCACCACGGTAACTTCTAACCATCCATTCGCCTTCACTAGCAAATCTGCACGCACAGTTTCAGTCACCAAGCCATACTTAGCGGGTGCGTAGGCAGAGGCAGCCATTCCTACAATGGCAAAAGCAACCATAGGGTGAAAGCTTGTAAAAATGAATGCAACGCCAGCAATTTTCAGAGCGTTCATACACGCCATGAGTTTGGCTTTTGAAAATGCGTCCGCGAGGGGACCCATCAGGGGTGCCAAAAAAACGTATGAAAGCGTGAAAGAAAATTTGAGCAACGGCGCCCACCAGCCAGGGTAGCCTTGCTCAGTCAGAAAAGCGATGCCGAGGATGAGGAGTGCATTGTCTGCTAAACCTGAAGCGAACTGAGCGCTGATCAGGTAAAAAAAACCCTTTGGCATTGTTATGCCGGAATTTCTTCTGATATATATAGTGTATTTTTAGCTTTGAAATTCAAGGCCAATTGATTTCGACGACCAATACCTTGATACGCAATGCCTAGATCTTCAAGCATTTGGGGGTCATACAAATTGCGACCGTCCAAAATAAGCGCACGTTTCATATTGGAAAGCAACACCTCAAAATCTGGATGGTGAAATGTTTTCCATTCAGTGACGACCAACAAGGCGTCAGCGTCTTCAGTTGCGCTGTAAGCTGAATCAGCAATACTGAATCGTTGAAGAGTTTCAACGCTGTCGGTATCTTCTTTAATGGCTTCAAATCCTTCGTGTGATGCAAGAGGATCGAATGCACTGACGGTTGCACCACGCTTTAGCAGTTCTTGAATAATCACGCGGCTTGGTGCTTCACGCAAGTCGTCAGTATTTGGTTTGAATGACAAACCCCACACGGCAAACTTAAGTCCACTAAAGTCTGCACCAAAATATTGAATTAAGCGCGAAACTAATAATGTTTTTTGATGATCATTGACGTTTTCAACAGCCGTTACGACTTTCATCTGGCTGCCGCAATCCAACGCAGTTTGAATGAGAGCACGAGTATCTTTAGGGAAGCAACTGCCACCATAGCCTGTGCCTGCATATAGAAAGTCATGACCAATTCGTTGGTCTGCACCAATGCCCCTACGAATGCTGTCAATGTCTGCACCCAGCAAATCAGACAAGTTGGCAATTTCATTCATGAATGAAATGCGAGTGGCCAACATGGCATTGGCAGCATATTTAGTCAATTCAGCACTTCTAACGTCCATCCAAATGGTCCGTGCATGGTGGCGGTTAAAACTGGAATACAGCAATTCCATTTTTTGATGAACGATTTGATAGTTTTCGCTCTTGTCCAAACCAATCACAATTCGGTCAGGGTGCATGAAGTCTTTGATGGCAGCACCTTCTTTTAAGAATTCTGGGTTCGAAATAACTTCAAACATTGATCCCTGAATGCCGCGCTTTTTCAACTCTTCTTCTAAACAATTTTGAACACGGTATGCAGTGCCAACAGGGACTGTTGATTTGTTCACAATTACTTTGAATTTCTTAATGTGTCGCCCAATTTGCGATGCAACTGTCAGAACATGCTGCAAATCTGCAGAGCCATCTTCTTTGGAAGGGGTGCCAACGGCAATGAATATAACTTCGCCGTGTTCAACTGCCAAAGCCATGTCAGTGGTGAATTGAATGCGGCCTTCAGCTCTGTTTCTGGTCATGAGTTCTTGAAGACCCGGTTCGTAGATGGGTAGGCCTGCTGCATTGAGGGTTGCGATTTTGTTCGCATCAGAGTCAATGCACATGACTTGGTGACCTAGTTCAGCCAGACATCCACCTGTCACAAGACCTACATAACCAGCACCAACAATTGAAATCTTCATGAACTTCTCCTTGGTTGGCACAATTCTGAAACGTGAAAATTTCTTTATCGTGAAGGATTGATGTATTTTTGATGACAGAAAACTTTTATTTAGATTTTATGAACGCATCGTCATTGGGAGAATTTTTTTCCAATGGAGATTAAATTCCTTGTGAACATACCAGATGGATACGATTGAAATAGCAGTGCCATGTATTGCAAACATCATTCCGGAAAAGGTAAATGAGCCATCGGCAATGAGTCTTTTGCCAATCGTGATCATGTTGTAGTAGCCAACGAAACACAACAGCGCCAACGCAATAGAAAAGCTTCTGCCTACCCTTGGATTAACACTTGAAAGTTGAACTGCTAGAAGTGTCAGTACGATGGCTGAAATGATGAGCCCCAGTCGCCAAAATAACTCGCCTTTATCGCTATTTTCCCGACTCTGCAACAGTTCGAGCGTACTGCGCATTTGGCTTTGCCGATCAAAATTGAGTTGTCGGGCAATGGGATCAATTAAATACTTGAAATTTTCAAAATCAATGACTCGCGTTAGTCCAGTTTCATGATTGATGATGGTTTGCTGTCCGTTTTCCAATACCAAAAACTTTCGGTCATCAATGAATGAAATACGACCGTCTTTGGCAGTTGTAATTGTTTCAACTGGACCCTCAGTTTTCGAGATGAAGACACTTCTGGCCGATTCGCCTGATAACTCTTTCTTCTCAATGAAAAAAACAGACCGTGATGCAGCTGACTCTTGAAATCGACCTGGTGCAACTCTTTCAATATCGCCTCTTTTCTCAAATCGTTCTTTCAAAAATTGAGTCTGGTAGTTACTCCAAGGCCATGCAAAAAGTAAGAGTAAAACGATGGCACTAAAGATGGGCCAACTAAATTTAAACAGTGGCTTTAAAAATCTCGTCGTTGAAACACCACTTGAAAACCAAATGACCATCTCGCTGTCTAAATACATTCTTGAAAATGTATAAACCACAGAAACAAATAAGCTCAAGGTCAAGATAGGTGCCGCGTTGCCGACGCCATTCAGTGCAATGAGCATCACAACTTCGGAGGGATCAACTTGCCCCTTGGATGCCAGACCTAAAATTCGGATCAGCATGATGGTCATCACAATGGTGAACAAGACGACAGAGGCGCCACCAAAGTTTCTGAAAAGATCTGACTGAATACTTTTTTCAAATGTTTTCATGTCGTCATCAACTCACAAGCCATTTCAGACAGGTTCCCATTGGGTTAACCACTGAACCATTTCGTCCAGCCCCGTTGCAATAGGGGTTTCTGGCCAAGGACCAATCCATTCTTTTAATTTTTGATCGTTGGCACAGGTCAAGGGTACATCTGAGACCTGCATGGGTGCAAATTCAATTTTGGGTGTCATATTCAATGCACCCGCAAGCGTAGACAAAAAATCAAGCACTTGAATGGGGTTGGAATGGCCTATGTTGACGATGTCCTTGCGCCCTTTGGCTATCTGTAACTCAATCAGTTTTGAGATGGCATAAACGGTATCGACAACGTAGGTAAAGTCTCTTTTGAGCTTGCCTTCAGCAAACAAACAAACTGTTTGTTGTTTGCGTATTTTTTCAGCAAACATGACAGGTGCCATGTCCAGTCTTCCCCATGGACCGTAGACTGTAAAAAAGCGAAGCCCCAACGAAGGTGTTTTGTATTGTGAAAAATATGCATGTGCCATCAGTTCATTGGCTTTTTTGGTGGCAGCGTAAAAAGATTCAGGCGAATCACAGCGGTCAGTCTCATTGAATGGCGCATCCATACGAGCGCCATAAACACTTGATGAACTGGCATACAAAAACTCTTCGACATTGAATTGTTTACAAGCCTCTAGTACATTGGCAAAACCGTTTAAATTGGACTTCACAAAATCCATAGGGGCTTTGACAGAATGTCTAACGCCAGCCTGTGCGGCCAGATGAACAACAACCTCAGGTTGGACTTGTTTAAAGAGCTTCAAAACTGCGTCGTGATCAGACAGATCAACAGCGTGATATTCAATTTGATTTTTTTTCAAAAAATGGGCAATGCGGTCATAGCGCAGTTTTTGAAGTCTGAGGTGGTGACTGTCACCCACATCAAAAAATTGATTGCGAAAGTTGTAAATGTCGCATCCGACAACGTCATAACCCTGTCTGAATAGATGCTCAGACAAGCAGGAGCCAATAAATCCAGCTGCACCAGTAATAAGTACTTTTCGCATCATGTCAATAATTTATGCGGCATTCATGACATTGTCATGAAACTTGGTTGAAATAAAAATGTCTCAAATCACAAGACCTTGTTCAATTCAAAATGAACCAAGACCATTTGAATCTTTTCGTTTCCAGAAGTTTTCTGTTGGGCTCAACCTGCTTGGTTACCTGCGCTTGGGTCACTTCTGTGATCCTGATGACGAATGGGTTCAACTCAATTTGGATGATGTCAATTCATGCAAATCCAGTTTTGCCATCATGGATTTGGTCGCTTTTGAATTTGGGCGGTGATGCCTGTGTTGCATTGTTAATTTTGTTGATGATGGAAAGACAACCCAGTCATTTAACTTCATGGCTCATGAAAACATGGCTGTTAGGTTTGCTTGTTGTTCAAACTATTAAGCATCTAATTTCAATGCCAAGGCCAGCAACTATTTTGGGAAAAGAAAACCTCACCTTGATAGATCATCCTCCATTGCTTGGTGGATCTATGCCATCGGGACATGCATTGGCTGCTATTTCTTGTGGCTTAATTTTGATGGCAGTGTTGAGGTCCAAGGGCTACAAAAATTCCCTTATTGCCGGGGTTGGACTCATATCCTGTTCTGTTGCATGGTCTAGGGTGGCTGTGGGGGCGCATTGGCCTTCAGATGTCATTGCTGGTGCTGGCTTGGCTTTACTTATATTGACCTTGTCAACCTTTTGGGAACTTCGACAAACTTGGAGTTTGTGGTTTCAAAAAAAATCAGGGGCAACGTTCCTCATCGTTTTGCACCTCTTAATTTCATTTCACTTGCTGTATCCCCAATCCATTTTAATTTTTATCCAATTCATTCAGTTTTTTTTTGCTTTTGTTTCTGTTCATCGGGCTTATGTTCTTTACAGAGATTATTTTGGAAATATGTTTTTTGCCTTTAAAAAAAAATCATGAACATGCTTGTCTCAGAAAACAATTTTGAACCTCACGTACGTGTTCGAAAGTGGTTTTATCGGATCTCCTTTTGGTTATTGGCATTGGTTTTATTGTTTGCTTTGGTTCGACATGCAAATTGGAATTTAACGGCTTCATTGCTTTTAGATTTGCCAATGACCACTCTTCTTTTTTGCGCAGGCATTTGGGTACTTAGTTTTGTTTTCAGAGCCATCAGATTTCAATCTGAATGGAAAAACCAAGGTCAGATTCCGTTCCTTGCTGCATTGCGAGCGACTGTATTACACAACGCCGCAGTGATATTGGTCCCGTTCAGAGTCGGTGAGCTGGGCTATCCAGTACTTGTCAGAGAACTGATCAATGTGCCATGGCAACAATGTGTCCGAAGTTTGCTTTGGCTGAGATTTCAAGATGGCGTTGTGTTGATGACGCTTGCGCTATTGATATTGCCAAATATCAGCCTTGAACTTCGTATTTTGATTTTGAGTTTGTGCCTGATTGCAGTTTTGAGTTCAAGGCGATACTGGCTTAACCTGTTGCGCTCGCGTCATTTTTTAATCAGTCAACTGAGAGTGTTTCTTCATCAACGCTCGGATGGTTGGGGTTGGTTGTGGTCCATACTGAATTGGGTCAGCAAGCTTTTGGTCGTGTCATGGATGATCAAAAGTTTGACTCATTTGGAAGTACTTCGCTCTCTAAAAGGTGCGCTGACGGGTGAATTGTCAGCGCTCCTACCGTTGACGGGTCCCGCTGGATTTGGAACCTATGAGGTAGGCGTTTGGACCGGTATTGGTTTACCTTGGTCTCAAATGAGTCAATTGATGGCCAGCATTTTTGTGACGCATATTTTCTTCCTTTCGGTGTCCTTGTTGTTGGCGCTTATTTTTGTACTTAAAGATAGCGATACAGATATTTCATTCCGATCAATCAAAAGTAGCGCAAATGTTTAAGAATGAAAATCACTTGCAAGGTGATCAACTGCCAAAGCGTCATTTTCTGTCTGTGGTTGTGCCCATGTACAACGAAGAAGAACTGGCTGGTGATTTAATTTTTACCGTACAAAATGCACTGAATAATTATTCACATCCGTGGGAGTTGATCGTTATCGATGACGGTAGCAACGATGGAACTTGGCTAGCGTTAAAAAATGCAGCGGCCATCGCAGGACCGCATGTCCGCTTGATCAAATTGCTGCGTAACTTTAAACAAACAGCTGCCATGCAGGCGGGAATTGATGCTGCGCGAGGTGATGTGATTGTCACAATGGATGGTGATCTACAAAATGATCCTACTGACATTCCTCATTTGGTCAGTCAGCTTTTGAATGACGATCTAGACATGGTTGCCGGATGGCGAAAGAACCGACAAGACGGCTTCTGGTTGCGGAAAATACCCTCCAAATTGGCCAATCGTTTGATTCGAAATGTCAGCGGGCTCAATTTTCAGGACTTAGGCTGTAGCTTGAAAGCCTTTCGAGCATCGGTTTTAAGAAAAGTTCGCTTGTACGGTGAGATGCACCGATTTATACCTGCCTGGTTAGCAACAGTGACGTCGCCGCAGCGAATGGCAGAAGTGCCTGTTAAACATTTTCCGCGGCAAAAGGGAGTATCTAAATACGGTTTATCACGAACCTTCAGAGTCTTGCTAGATCTTCTCTCAATTCATTATTTCTTGAGGTTTGGTTCTCGACCTGGTCATTTTTTTGGTGGACTGGGTAGCATCGTGACAGCCGTTGGTTTTTTGATCCTGACTTATTTAGGTTTCTTAAAACTGTCGGGTGAATCCATTGGAAACCGGCCTTTGATGTTTCTAGGGTTTTTTGCTGTGGTGAGTGGCATTCAACTTTTGACGACAGGTGTGATTGCTGAAATTTTGATGCGTACCTATTACGACGCAGGCAAATTCAATTCATACCATACCCTTCAAACGGATACTTTAGAGGCTTCGGAGGGGTGGCATGTCACAACAAATGTTTGACAGACCGGGTCTCCAAAAAATCTTTGCTTGGTATTTGTGCCCACTTGTTTTGCTATCAATTTACTTGATGGGTCTTGATCGGTCCTTTCTATTTGATGTTGACGAAGGTGCATTTACTGAAGCCACTCGTGAAATGCTGATTTCCAGAGACTGGTGGCACACCACCTTGAATGGCGTAGACCGATTCGACAAGCCAATTGGTGTTTATTGGCTCCAAGCCATCAGTGCTAGTTTATTTGGCTTGAATGAGTTCGCATTTAGATTGCCATCGGCGCTGTCTGCTTGGATCGCTAGTTTGGCGCTTTGCTTTTTTGCAAATGAAAAGTGGGGTGCCAAAGCGGCTTTCATTGCCGCCTTGATATCGTCCACTAGTTTAGGCCCTTGGGCAATGGCAAGAACCGCAACGGCAGATGCTTTGTTGGGAATGTTTTTTGTACTTTCATTTCTCGACTTGTGGCGTGCGATTGAAGCGCAGAGACTGATGTACAGCAGGCGATTGGCCATCTGGGTAGGCTTAGGTCTTTTGGTCAAAGGACCGGTTGCTGTTGTTGTGCCACTGGGTACCCTGATTGTTTATTTTTTCTTTGTTCATTCAACACGAATGCACATCAAAAAAATGACATTAGATGTTTGGTCTTGGATTTTGTTGTTAGCCATTTCTGTTCCATGGTATCTCTACGCATATGTCAGGCATGGGCAATTATTCATTGATGGATTTTTGCTCAAACACAATGTGGAACGATTTACAGGGAGTCTAGAGGGGCACTCGGGCGCCTGGTTTTATTTCTTAATGGCCATGCCTATCCTATGGATGCCTTGGTCAGTTTTTATCTTTAAGGCTTTTGCTAATTTCAAAAGTCAGTGGAACCATCCCTTGTTAAAGTTTTCTTGGATTTGGTTTTCTTTTGTTTTGATTTTCTTTAGTCTGGCCAACACCAAGTTGCCGCATTATTTGCTTTATGCGGGTCCTGCTGTTTGTGTACTACTGACATTTACCTCGTTACAAGCATCCAGAATGATTTGGTTTTTGAATTGGACCATTGCGCTCATGGGCTTGGCCTTGTTGTTGTTTTTACCTGAGTTTCTTCAAGAACAGAATCAGCTGATTGGAAATGCTGTGTATCAACAGTTGTTCAGAGATTCGGAAACAGTTTCAATGTTGAAGTGGTTAGTTGGATTGCCATCTGTTTTCTGCGCTCTTTTTGCTTTGAATATTTTTTTAAAAAAAATGAATGTCTTCATTTTTGATGATTTGAATCAAATTCTTTCAGCCAGTGTGGCAGTTTTACAGAGTGTTCTCTTGGCTTTGATTGTTTTGCCATGGTGGGCTCAAACGCTACAGGCACCTGTTCATGATTTGGCTGTTAAGTTAAAAGATCGATCTGAAACCATTGTTCAGTGGGGCGTCCATTTCCCATCATTTGCAACATACAGGCATATGGAAGCCCCCAAAAGAGAGCCAAAGCCAGATGAAATGGCCTTGGTCAAGAATCAAGCACCCTACTGGCCTTCGGATTGGGAGGTTGTAGCAAGCAGTGGGCCTTTGTCTGTTGTGAAACCTTCAACGCTTTCTAAAGGGTCACCATGAAAGAGCTGGCGGTTCCAATCACAATTTCTCGTCTGCGTCACTTTTCTCTCGATGGACATTGCGTCGGCAGTTGTTTATTTGTTTTGATGCTAAGTATCTGTTTATTTTTAATGTGGCCGCATTTAGATTTGTGGGCGACTACTTACTTTTATTCTGGCGAAGGTTCCTTTCCGGCCAATGACTATTGGTTTGTTAATTTTGTTTACGTTGCGGTACCTTGGCTTGGAAGATTATTTTTCTTGCTTGCCGTGGCTGTCATCTTGTTGGCCATTTTTTCACCTTCAAAAATCAAACGAAAACAATGGCGAAGAGCTTCGGCTTTCATAACCATTGTTGTTGTGGGTGTCGGTCTATTGGTGCATTCATTTTTGAAAGATGGCATGGGACGTCCCCGTCCTAGAGATGTTCAAATATTTGCTGGCCCTGTTCATTTTGTCCCTGCATTCACGCCAAGTAATTTTTGCGCCACCAATTGCTCGTTTGTCAGTGGGCACGCTGCAGTTGGTTTTTCTTTAATGTCATTAGGTATGTTTGGTACTAGACGACGGCAAAGATTTTGGTTTTTACTTGGAGTTGCTGCAGGCACTTTGATTGGTGCTGTTCGGATTGCACAAGGTGGACACTTTTTAAGTGATGTGGTGTTTTCATTTTTGGCCATCTGGCTCACACACCTTCTCATTCGATTCATATGGCTTAGATTCAGGACTTGGCAATTGATGTTCAAATCAAACCGTCCCTCAAGACTGATGGAAGTGCCTTGATTCAAGCCGTTAATGAAAACATATAGTTTTCCATTCATCATTTCGTCATAAAAGTGTCACTTTTCTTGTTAAAAATGACTCTACAAAGAAGTTCTAATGTCTTACTTTGTATTTTCTTTGGAACCTATCAGTGACTCCTCTTTTACCCCTCAAAACTGTCGTAGCTGACTCCGACCTTGAGTTGTTGGACCGAGATGGCAGCATCTTGGCATTCAATGAGAGGGTATTAGATTGGGCAAAACGTCCAGAAGTCCCCTTGTTAGAAAGACTTCGTTATCTTTGTATTGTGTCTTCTAATTTGGACGAGTTCTTTGAAGTTCGTGCCGATTTGCACATGGCAGCGTATCGAAATAACGATTCAAAAGGTGTTTACAACCTAAAAAGTTTTGAGGCAGTTTATGAAGCTGCCAGAAATCTGGTCACTGAACAGTACAGCCTTTACAACGAAGTTTTGTTGCCGAGTTTGGAAAAGCAAAAGATTCGAATTCTCTCGCACGGTCAAAGAAATCTGGCTCAAAAAAAATGGGTTCAGGAATATTTCAAACGAGAAGTTAAACCCCTGTTAGTCCCTGTAGGTTTGGATCCTGCGCACCCGTTTCCACAAGTTGCCAACAAATCCCTGAATTTCATTGTTCAGTTATCTGGCAAGGACGCATTTGGTCGCGCCAACGATATTTCAATTGTTAAAGTACCTCGCGTTTTGCCTAGGGTCATTCCTTTGCCCGCCAAAGTGGGTGGCGAGGGTAAATCATTCGTTTTATTGTCAAGTGTTATTCGCTCGCACCTGAGTGACTTATTTCCTGGCCGTGAAGTAGGGCAGTTTTCTCAGTTCAGGGTCACTAGAAACTCAGACTTGTCGGTAGACGAGGAAGAGGTTGAAAATTTGCGCACAGCTTTGCGAAAAGGTTTGCAGCATCGGCAGTACGGCGAGGCTCTGAGGCTAGAAGTCTCAGACAGTTGCTCAGATCACCTATCTGAATTCTTGTTGAATCAATTCAAGCTGCCTCCAACCGCACTTTTCCGTGCCGCGGGCCCAGTTAATTTGGTGCGCTTGAGTCAATTGATCGATCTGGTTGCAGATCCTTCGCTGTTGTTCCCCAACTATCAATCCAGTTTTCCCAAACAGTTGCAGCAAGGTAATTCCATATTTGCCAAGATTCAAAAGGGCGACGTCCTCATTCATCAACCCTTCGAAAGTTTTGATGGTGTTTTGGCATTTCTCAAAGAAGCGGTTGAAGATCCGAATGTCTTGGCCATTAAGCAAACAATTTACAGAACGGGCAGTGATCCCGCCATGTTGAATCTGTTGCGAGAAGCAGTTCGACGTGGTAAGGAAGTCACTGCGGTCGTTGAACTCAAAGCGCGCTTTGACGAAGAAGCAAACATCAATTGGGCGGAACAGTTAGAGTCAGTGGGCGCACAAGTTGTTTATGGTGTGGTAGGTTTAAAGACACATGCCAAAATGTTGTTGATTACTCGGCGCGAGGGCCGTCAGTTAAAGCGATACGGTCATCTGTCAACGGGCAATTACAACCCAAGGACAGCGAAACTCTATACCGACATCAGTTATTTAACATGTGATACCAGAATGACTGCCGATATGGACACACTGTTTGTTCATTTGGCCAGTCCAAGTCGATTAGGGCGCATGAACAAACTCATCAGTGCACCTTTCCATTTGCAATCCAAAATGGTTGAAAAAATCAATTCGGTGGGTTTGGCAGCTTCCAAAGGCTTGTCGGCCCGAATTGTTGCCAAGATGAATTCGCTCACAGATCCTGTGCTTATACAAGCCCTCATTAAGGCGGGTCAAAATGGTGCGCAAATAGATTTGATTGTTCGCGGTGCTTGCATGCTGCCGGCAGGAATTCCTGGCAAAACTGACAACATTAGAGTGCGCTCAATCATTGGTCGTTTTCTCGAGCATTCTCGAGTGTTTTTCTTTGAGGCTGGAGACTTGCAAGATTTTTATCTGTCCAGTGCCGATTGGATGACGCGAAATATGACGCGCAGAGTGGAGTTGGCATGGCCGGTGACCGATCTGGCACTTAGACAAAGATTGGTGGATGAATGCTTGTTGGCCTATTTGCACGACACGCGCAACGCTTGGAACCTGGCTGCAGACGGTCAGTACAGACGGGTCGATAAAAAGGGTCGTAAACCTCAAAGTGCCCAAGCTTTGTTAATGCAAAAATTTTCAACAGGCAATAAAAAGCGCTAACGATTGAACGTGAGCAATATGGACTTGATATTCTGGCGACACGCAGAGGCGTTTGAAGCGCTTGAGGGGCAAGACGACCTCTCACGCACACTGACGCCCAAAGGCGAAAAGCAAGCTCAAAGAATGGGTCAATGGTTAGATCGCCAAATGCCAGAAGGCGTCCGAGTGATTTCTAGCCCGGCCGTACGTTGCGAGCAAACAGTCAAAACTTTAGGCAGAAAAGTTAAATTCAAATCTGAGTTACACCCAGAAGGAAATTTGGACGATTTGCTGGTGGCAGCCGGATGGCCTGACTCCAAGATGTCAGTTCTTGTCGTTGGCCACCAGCCTGTGCTGGGAAAGGCCATTGCCTACCTATTGGGATTGCCAAACGGAGAATGCTCCGTTAGAAAAGGTGCTGTTTGGTGGTTGAGAAGTCGGGTGCGAGATGGCCAAACACAAACGGTCATTGTGAGTGTTCAAACACCCGAACTTCTCTAATCAAGACTTGGCTGGGCGTCCTGTTTTTAAAGCAGGCACCTTGGACAAGGCGGCCAGAAATGCTTTGTCGTTCAGTCCATTCAAGAGCATCATACCTGCTCTCAAAATTTCACTTTTCTTGGCGCTGTGCTTTAGGCTCAGTGCTTTCTGCTTCAACCCTGCAATGGCTTGGTACTCATCTTTGGGGAAGGTGAAGCTGTCGCGTACCAACTTTGGTTTTTTAGGCTTTTGCTCTGCATTTTGCTTGGCTTTGGCTGGCTGTGGAGGCTTTGCAGGTTTGGCTGGCTGTGC
>JACCDM010068207.1_pt1 | contig 17544 bp, 17 predicted proteins | sample 7445851 | NCBI WGS metagenome assembly JACCDM01 (sample SAMN15323438, study PRJNA562643) | freshwater metagenome | isolation source: river surface water | place: USA:Blue River Watershed | collected 2017-08-16
AGCTGTGTGGGAACAATGGCGGTGAAATCCACCTTTGGATACTTGCCGCTAAAGCCAATGAGATTTGTTGGCGTTGTTCCGAGTTCAAGTGAACGAATCAATACATTGATTCCAGCAATGTGGTTGAGGGGAAGAAGGAGCGACCAAGTGGCACCGAATTCCGCCGATAAGAATTTATTTGATGCTCGAGCAGATGAGAGCAACGCTGATGCAGAGAGTTCTATATCTTTCGGTGCGCCAGAGCTACCTGTTGTTCTTACAATCAGAGCGGTCTTTGGTGAGACTTCGGTAGCGGCAATCTCTGTCAGGGCGAGAGCTGGTCCATCGGAGACCAGGGCCTTCGCGATACGAGCCATCAATTCGCCGAGGCTCCACGCGGGATCTACAGTGCGAACTTCTCTTTGGTATGACCTTTGCTCCATTGCCCGCGTAGGCTATCGCCCGTAATCAACAATGGAGGAATCGTGAGCAAGCCGATTAAGCGTGATTTTGGTGACCGCACCATCCCAGCGTGGAAGACCGCGCGTGGGGGAGAGCACTTCACTGACATTAAGTATGAAGCCGCCGATGGAATGGCGAAAATTACAATCAATCGCCCAGAGGTCCGCAACGCATTCCGCCCTCAGACGATTATCGAATTGAAAGAGGCCTTTGATTTAGCTCGAGATAACACCGAGGTTGGAGTCATTATCTTTACCGGCGAAGGCAGTGAAGCTTTCTGCTCTGGCGGAGATATCAGCGTTCGTGGTGATGATGGATATATCGGTGATGATGCTGTCGGTCAACAAGGAATGGGCCGACTTAACGTTCTCGATCTCCAAGTTCAAATTCGTCGCACCCCAAAGCCAGTCGTTGCAATGATTGCTGGATGGGCTATTGGTGGCGGACATGTTCTGCACGTTGTCTGCGATCTCTCTATCGCTGCAGATAATGCAAAGTTTGGTCAGACCGGACCAATGGTTGGTTCATTTGATGGCGGTTATGGATCAGGTTTGCTTGCACGCAATGTCGGTCAGAAGAAGGCGCGCGAAATTTGGTTTATGACGCGTCAATACAACGCGCAAGAGGCGCTCGATATGGGGCTCGTGAATACAGTTGTGCCACTTGCCGAACTAGAAGCCGAAACTGTTTCATGGTGTCGCGAGATGCTACAGAACAGTCCGATGGCGCTACGTCTTCTTAAAGCATCCATGAATGCAGCCGATGATGGCATGGCGGGAATCCAACAGTTAGCAGGAGATGCAACTCTGCTCTTCTACTTAAGCGAAGAGGGACAAGAAGGTCGCGATGCATACAAGGAGAAGCGAAAGCCAGATTTCGGAAAGTTTCCCCGCAGACCGTAAGAGGTCACCCGCCACTTATGTTTGATCAACTCCTCTCAACCATGCGCGTTGTAGCGCTGCCGATGAAGACAAACTTTCGCGGAGTCACACTTCGAGAAGTTGCGCTCTTTCGTGGTGAATATGGTTGGGGAGAGTTCTCTCCCTTTCTTGAGTATGGAGATCGAGAATCTTCGCAATGGCTTGCATGCGCAATTGATGCAGCGACAACTCCGAGGCCAGAGCGCTTCCGAGAGTCAATCGCAGTAAATGGCACTATTCCTGCGACCAACGATAAGAAAGTCATCGAAGAACTTGTCACCTCCTACAACGGAGTGAAGACATATAAAGTCAAAGTGGGCGATAACCTCAGCGAAGATATTGCGCGACTCGCAAAAATTCGTTCATTGGGTCGCAAGATTAATATCCGAATCGATGTCAATGGGCTATGGAGCGTTGATCAGGCACTCACAAACCTCTATGCCTTCTATGAAAATGTCGGCGCCTTTGAATATGTAGAGCAACCGTGCGCAACTCTTGATGAACTTCGCGAACTCAAAGCGAAGATAAGAATTCCATTGCAGATTGCAGTTGATGAGGTAATTCGCAAGGCAGAAGATCCCTTCGCTATTGATTTGACCGGAGCGGCCGATATTGTGATGCTGAAGGTGCAACCGCTAGGTGGTATGAAACGATCCCTAGCAATTGCAAAGCATCATCAATTACCTGTTGTTGTCTCGAGTGCGCTCGAGAGCGCAGTTGGAATTCGATACGGTCTTGAACTTGCAGCTTCGATTGAGGATCTCCGCTTTGATTGCGGACTTGCGACTGGATCGCTGGTTGCTCAGGATGTAGCAGCAATTCCTATTCGCGATGGATTGATGAATTTAAGTGATTTAGAAGTCAATCTCGATGGGCTGGAAGTGGCGCCAGAACGATACGAATGGTGGAAGAATCGCACCATGCGCTGCGCTGAGATTTTGGGTCTGTCATGAACACCTCTACAACCCTTGCTCGCACAATCGTGCGTCAGATACTCCAAGCTGGAATTTCCGATGTTGTCATCTCTCCAGGATCTCGCAATGCGCCACTCACAATTGCATTTTATGAAGCCGCGGCACGCAAATTAATCACTCTTCACACCCGAATCGACGAGCGCACAGCAGCCTTCTTCGCCCTGGGAATCGCTAAAGCCAGTGGTAAGCCGGTACCTATCGTCTGCACCTCCGGCACAGCTGTCGCGAACTACCATCCCGCTGTTCTAGAGGCATCGCATTCGAATCTGCCGCTCTTGGTGATTACCGCTGATCGTCCCGCTGAGTTGCGAAAGACCGGTGCGAATCAGACTACAGAGCAAGCTCGCATCTTCGGAAAAGCAGTGCGCTACTTTGCTGATGTGTCAGGGGCTGCCTATCCCATGGAGTTGCCACTTAATTCGCTTAAGTCTGGGCCTGTTCACCTCAATATTCAATTTGCGGAGCCGCTCAATTCAGATGACGACAGTGATTGGCTAGCAGATGTAACAGTAAAAGAGCCAAGGGATTTTAACCGTAAATCTGCTGGCACTTTCTATACGAAATCTAATCGAGGTGTTTTAGTTGTTGGACATGATCGAGCAGGTTTTTCAGTCGATGCTGTGACAAAGTTTGCGGCAGACCTTGGCTGGCCACTAGTTGCCGAGGACCCCCTCTCATTCCCGAACGCCCTATCCCACGCAAGCCTTTTTCTCACATCGCAGACAATCTCCGATGATCTTGCACCCGATACAGTCGTAGTGATCGGTCGTACAACATTGTCACGTTCGATTAATCGAATGATTTCTATGGCGCGAAAGACAATCGTGATTGATCCGCGCACGATAACCGTTGATGGCGATCGCGCCGCAGATCAAAAATTTATTGCTCTTCCTGTCATTGAAGCTCCCGAGATAGATAGTGAATATCTTGAGCGCTGGAAGAAGTATTCGACTCGCGCCGCCAAAAAGGTCAGTGACCTTTCAGATTGGTCAGAGGCGTTGGTGGCACGCGAGATTGGCGCCGGAGTTCCATCTGGAACTGCGCTATACATCTCTTCTTCTCGCCCGATTCGAGATATCGAAGGGTTTGCACTCGCCCGTAGTGGAGTTGAAACCTTTGCCAACCGCGGTCTAGCCGGCATCGATGGCAACATCTCAACCGCTCTTGGTATTGCATCTCACCGTCAATCAACAATCGCTGTGTTGGGAGACCTCTCCTTCCTGCATGACATCACTGGATTGATTCATGAAGAAAAGATTAATCTCAAGATATTCGTAATCGATAACAATGGTGGAGGAATCTTTTCAACCTTGAGCCATCGAGGGGTGGCAGGTTTTGAAGAGATATTTGGAACTCCGCATAACTTAGATTTAGCAAAGATTGGTGCTGCCTTTGGCCTTGAAACCTCTCAGGTCAATAATCAGGCTGAACTCACAGCGGAGTTAGCAAAGCCAGTTTCAGGAATTTCACTTGTTGTTGTGAATGTGCCAGATCGTGAACAGAATGCCGATAATTTAAAGGCGATCTACCAATCAGTTGCTTCGCTCTAAAGCGCAGATTTCATAGCGCTGAACTTGGCATTGCTCTCAGCTAATTCAACTGTGGGATCTGATCCAGCAACAATTCCGCAGCCCGCAAAGATTCTGATCTCTTTATCTGTCACTTGGCCAGAGCGAAGTGCAATACCCAACTCACCATCACCGCGGGCATCAATCCAGCCCACTGGTCCGGCATAACGACCACGATTCATTCCCTCGATCTCATCAATCACATCGAAAGCTAAGTTGCGCGGAGTTCCACATACTGCAGCAGATGGATGAAGTGATTTCAGTAAGGCAAAAGCATCAACATGGTGTTGCGACTCAAGTAGTGCACCAGTGACATCTGTTGCAAGGTGCATAACATTTGCTAAGTGAAGGACGAAGGGCGCTTCAGGCACATTTGTAGAAGAACAGAATGGTTCGAGGGCTTCTGCAACCGAGCGCACTGCATACTCGTGCTCTTCTAAATCTTTTGAGGAACGCGCAAGCGAACCAGCAAGAGCGAGATCGCGAGCGTCATCACCAGTTTTAGGAATAGTTCCTGCCAACACACGTGAGGTAACCATGCCACGAGAGAGGCGCAATAAGAGCTCTGGAGTTGCTCCAATAAGACCTGCTACCGAGAAAACCCAAGTTGCTGGATAGTTTTCAGAGAGTTTATTTAGGATGGGGCGAACATCTATTGCCTCGCGTGAAGCTGCTATTAAATCCCGAGCGAGAACTACTTTATCTATCTCGCCTTTATCAATTCGTGCAATCGCTTGTGCAACGCGGCTCTCCCATTGCTGTTCACTCAGCGTTCCCTGTCTCCACTCAAAGCTCTGCTCAATAAAGTCAGGAGTTGAGTCGGGAAGATGAGGTTGTGAACCATCTCCAATCCAGGTGATCCAAGAGTTCTCACCTTTCTTTCCCACGATTACTCGGGGAATAACTGCGATTGACTCTTCATTGCGATCGAAACTGAATGAGGTAAAGAGAACTGGGCCAGTTCCGCTGCCATGTACTGAGTTAGAGATCGAAAAGGTTTCTAATTGTTGATGCCACCATGTGCGAACTTGATCGAAACGATCTTTACCGGAGACTTTAATCGAGGCATATTCGCCCCAACCCACCAATCCATCTCCACCGCGAACCCAAGAATACTGAGCATCGTTAGGTAGAAGTTGAAGGAGAGATAGGTGCGAACCAATGCGATTGGTTGTTACAGGAACAAGTGAAGCCATGAACTACTTATTCAGAGTGGCTGAAATCTTGCGCCAAATAAGGGGTAGCGATGTTCCTACAATCGCAATCTTGAGAATCTCGCCAAAGATGAATGGAGTAAATCCAGCTGAGATAGTTGCAGACCACGAAAGTTCTAATGAGTTTCGTAACCAGATCAAACCAATACCAAAGATGATTACCTCACCCAAGAGAAGCGCTGGATATGAGGTGATGAATTTCTGATCAGCTTTTCGATCTGCCAGATAGCCGAGAACGAGAGAGGCGAGCAACATTCCAATGAGGTAGCCACCAGTTGCGCTCATGAGGCGATCGATGCCGTGATTGGCAGAGGTCGCAGATGGAGCAAAGATCGGGGCGCCAGCAATACCTGCAATGAGGTAGGTGGCAAAGGTGGAGATGGCCAAGCGAGCGCCATAGGTTGTTCCAACTAAGAGCGTTGCCAGAGTCTGTCCCGTCACGGGAACCGGTGAACCTGGAACAGGAATGGAGACCTGGGCCATCGCGGAGATGAAGACAACCCCTCCCACGATAAAGAGGGCGTGAGTCAGAGCTGTACTACGAGGCGCTACTGCTGCGCGAAGTGTTGCCGTTGTTGACATCGAAGACTCCCTTTACTGGCCTTTAAGTTGTGGCAAAGCCTACCTTTGCGAGAGACTTACGACATGTCGCACGAATCCAGCTCTGATCGCAAGCGAGATCGAGGTTTTCGGGCTCAGCTCAATAAAGACCCGAAAGAAGTTGCGGCGATGTTCGATGGCGTTGCCAAGCGCTATGACTTGGTCAATGATTTATTGAGCCTGGGTCAGACAAAGCGTTGGCGCAGACAGGTCACTCGTTTGATCGCGCCGAAAGCCGGGATGAAGATTCTCGATATGGCGGCAGGCCCTGGCGCCTCCTCTGAGCCTCTTGCGAAAGCTGGGGCAGAGGTGATTTCAGCTGATTTCTCCCATGGAATGCTCGATGCTGGCCGTCGCCAACGCCCATATCTGAATTTTCAGTGGGCCGATGCGCTCGCCCTCCCATTTGGGGATAACTCCTTTGATCTCTACACAATCTCTTTCGGCCTTCGCAACACCGAGGCGACCGAGAAGGCGTTGGCAGAGGCGCTGCGAGTAGTCCGCCCGGGTGGGCGCCTCGTTATCGTGGAGTTCTCAGCTCCTACATGGCGTCCGTTTCGTACCATTTATACCAATTACCTCATGAGCGCCCTCCCATGGATCGCAAAGCGGACCGCATCTAACCCCGAGGCCTATATCTATCTCGCGGAGTCGATCAAGGCGTGGCCGGATCAGGCAGCGCTAGCGGCCATTATCGAGAAATCTGGCTGGTCGGGCGTTGAGGTGAAGAATCTCACCGGAGGAATTGTCGCAGTTCACACGGCGGTAAAACGGTAGAGATAACCTCTACTCTCAGTTGCACCTAGACTTACGCCCCGTGAGCGCTAATCCATATCTGCCCATCATCATCCTCTTTGCCATCGGTTTCGGCTTCGCCGCATTCTCGGTCGCAATTGCAGCGGTAACAGGTCCTGCTCGTTACAACAGAGCAAAGCAAGAGGCATATGAGTGCGGAATCGAACCATCACCGCAAGCTCTTGAAGGCGGTCGCTTCCCGGTGAAGTACTTCCTCACCGCAATGCTCTTCATCGTCTTCGATATTGAAATTGTTTTCCTCTATCCATGGGCCGTTACTTTCGATCAGCTCGGTCTCTTTGGATTAGTTGAGATGGGAATCTTTATTGCAACGGTCTTCGTTGCATTTGCATATGTCTGGCGACGTGGCGGATTGGAATGGGATTAACTGATGATGCCAAAGGCAATGAGGGGGATTAACTAGTGGGTCTTGAAGAAAAATTACCTAGTGGAGTTCTTCTCTCAACTGTAGAAGGTCTCGCCGGTTACATGCGCAAGAGTTCTGTCTGGCCGGCAACATTCGGTCTTGCATGTTGCGCAATTGAAATGATGGCACTTGGTTCATCACCAAAGCACGATATCTCTCGCTTTGGAATGGAGCGCTTTAGCGCATCTCCTCGTCAAGCAGATTTAATGATCGTTGCAGGTCGCGTCTCACAGAAGATGGCACCAGTCCTTCGTCAGATCTACGATCAAATGACAGCACCTAAGTGGGTTATCTCAATGGGCGCATGTGCATCCTCTGGTGGAATGTTTAACAACTACGCAATTGTGCAAGGCGTTGATCACGTAGTACCTGTAGATATTTATCTTCCGGGCTGCCCACCGCGTCCAGAGCAGTTGATGGATGCAATTATTAAGTTGCATGAACAGATTTCAGATACAAAGCTCGGTCCTAATCGCGAGGCGATCATCAAGGCGGTAGAGGCTGCAGCGCTCGCTGCCAAGCCAACTATTCAACTTGGAAACCTCCCACATGAAGGGGCTCGCGCTTAAATGACAGAACAAGAAGGCATGTTTGGCGTTCACGGCACTGGTGATACTTCAGGGTATGGCGGACTCGTTCGTACCGTTGCAAACCCAGGCTCTACAGAGCGCCCATACGGGGGTTACTTCGATCAGGTTGCAGATGACCTCGAGCGCGCGTATCCAGATTTTGCAGATGCGATTATCAAGGTAGTTGTTGATCGCGGCGAACTCACATTGCATATCAAGAAAGAGCGCCTAGTAGAGGTAGCACAAATTCTTCGCGACAAGCTCCTCTTCGAAATGTGTATGGGTGTATCTGGAATCCATTATCCAGATCGTTCAGGGAGCGAATTAGTTGCGGTCTATCCATTGCTCTCAATGACAAAGAATCAGCGCATTCGTCTAGAGGTTTCTACATCAGAGACCGATCCACATATTCCTTCACTCGTTGAGGTGTATGGCGGTAACAACTGGCATGAACGCGAAACATTCGACATGTTTGGAATTATCTTTGATGGACATCCAGGACTTACTCGCATCTTGATGCCAGATGATTGGGATGGACATCCGCAACGTAAGGATTACCCACTTGGTGGAATTGCAGTCGAATACAAGGGCGCAACAACACCGGCTCCACAGAACCGGAGGTCTTACAAGTGACCACTTTCGATCCATACGCAGCTACTCGTGAAACAACCGAGGGAACTGTTTATTCAGTTACCGGTGGCGACTGGGATTCATTAGTTTCAGAGATTGGTGAAGCAAAAGAAGAACGCATCATCGTCAACATGGGGCCACAGCACCCATCAACTCACGGCGTATTACGACTTGTTCTCGAACTCGAAGGCGAGACAGTCACAGAGGTTCGTCCTGGTATTGGATATCTCCACACAGGTATTGAAAAGAACATGGAATACCGCTCTTGGACACAGGGCACCACCTTTGCTACCCGCATGGATTACCTATCGCCGATCTTTAACGAGACTGCATATTGCCTTGCTATTGAGAAGCTTCTAGGCATCACTGAAGATATTCCAGAGCGCGCATCAATCATTCGTGTATTGATGATGGAGCTCAACCGCATCTCATCTCACATGGTTGCACTCGGCACCGGCGCGCTCGAACTTGGCGCAATGGGACCAATGTTCTTCGCATTCCGTGAACGCGAAGCAGTGCTTGATACCTTTGAAGCGATCACAGGTCTTCGCATGAATATGGCTTATGTCCGCCCAGGTGGAGTGCAGCAGGATCTTCCAGAGGGAATGACTATCCGTCTTCGTGAACTGGTCAAGGAACTCCGCAAGAACTTCAAAGATAATGAGAAGCTCCTGGTTGGAAACACAATTTGGATGAAGCGCACAGAGGGAATCGGATATCTCGATCTTGCTGGTTGCGCCACTCTTGGAATCACAGGTCCTGTGCTTCGCTCGACAGGTCTTCCTTGGGACCTTCGCAAGATGCAGCCTTACTGCGGATACGAGAATTACGAGTTCGATGTCATTACCGCAGATACCTGCGATGTTTATGGTCGCTTCTTGATTCGTATGGCAGAGCTCGAGCAGTCACTTCGTATCATTGAGCAAGCAATTGAAAAGTTGGTTGCAACAAAGGGTCAGCCTGTAATGGTTGCTGATAAGAAGATTGCATGGCCAGCACAGCTTGCTCTCGGTGCAGATGGACTTGGAAACTCATTGGATCACATCCGCGAAATCATGGGTTCATCAATGGAATCTTTGATTCACCACTTCAAGCTTGTGACAGAAGGATTCCGCGTGCCAGCCGGTCAGGCTTATGCAGCAGTTGAATCTCCACGTGGCGAACTCGGTGCCCACCTTGTCTCTGATGGTGGAACCAAGCCTTATCGTGTTCACTTCCGTGAGCCTTCATTTAACAATCTTCAATCTACATCTGCAATGAGCGAAGGTGGAATGGTTGCCGACATCATCGGCGCTGTTGCATCAATCGATCCTGTTATGGGAGGCGTTGACCGCTAATGACAACTTCTAACGCAACACTCAATCAAGAGATCATGCAATCAATCGTTGCACGATATCCGCGTAAGCGTTCAGCAATCATGCCGCTTCTTCACTATGTGCAATCTGTTTCAGGGTTTGTCACCAATGAAGGAATCGAAGCAATCGCTGAAATTCTTGAAATCGAAACTGCAGAAGTCTCAGCAGTTGCAACTTTTTATACACAGTACAAGCGCAAGCCAACCGGTGAATATCACATCGGTGTATGTACCAATACTTTGTGCGCAATCATGGGTGGAGATGTAATTCTCGAGTCACTCAAAGAGCACCTTGGTCTTGAAAATGATGGCGTTACTGCAGATGGCAAGGTTTCAATCGAACATATTGAGTGCAATGCAGCATGTGACTATGCACCTGTGGTGATGGCCAACTGGGAGTTCTATGACAACCAGACTGTTGCATCTGCAAAGGCTTTAGTTGATGGCGCGCGCGCCGGAAATCCACCAGCACCAACTCGTGGACCAAACCGCCTTGTTACATTTAAAGAAGCATCAGCTGTTCTTGCCGGTCTCAATGATGGACTTGCTGGAGAAGGTGTGCAGGCAGGTGCGCCAACGCTCCTTGGCCTCAAGCTCGCAAAGGAAGGAAAGTAATGTCAAAGTTAACTCCAGTCCTTTCGGCACATTGGGATGAGAAGGATTCATTTACCTTCGATGCCTACAAGCGCAATGGTGGATATAAGGCTGCTGAAAAAGCGCTAGCAATGGATCCTGATGCGGTCATTCAACTTGTTAAGGATTCCGGACTTCGCGGTCGTGGCGGTGCAGGATTTCCTACAGGTATGAAGTGGGGCTTTATTCCGCAAGGCGATAATAAAGATCACTACCTCGTAGTCAACGCCGATGAATCAGAGCCAGGAACTTGTAAGGACATGCCGTTATTGATGGCTAATCCTCACGTTCTCGTAGAAGGCGTCATCATCGCTGCATATGCAATTCGCGCAAAGCACGCATTTATTTATATCCGCGGTGAAGTCACACATGTTGTTCGTCGCGTTAATCAGGCGATTGCTGATGCATACAAAGCGGGCTATCTCGGAAAGAATATTTTCGGAACAGGTAATGATCTCGATCTCGTTCTTCACATCGGAGCAGGTGCATACATCTGTGGTGAAGAAACCGCACTCCTTGATTCACTTGAAGGATTCCGTGGTCAACCACGCCTTCGCCCACCATTTCCTGCAATCGCTGGCTTGTATGCCCGTCCGACAGTTGTTAACAATGTGGAGTCAATCTCTGCAGTGCCTGCTATCGTCGCAAATGGCGCAGAGTGGTACCAATCAATGGGTACCGAGAAGTCAAAGGGTGCAACGCTCTACTCTCTCTCTGGCCATGTAAATAATCCAGGACAGTTCGAAGCGCCATTGGGAATCACGCTTCGCGAAATTCTTGAACTTGCCGGTGGAGTCCGCAACGGACATCAACTCAAGTTCTGGACGCCGGGTGGTTCTTCAACTCCACTCTTTACCGCAGAGCATCTCGATGTGCCTTTGGATTATGAAGGCGTATCTTCTGCTGGATCAATGCTAGGAACCAAGGCGCTTCAAATCTTTGATGAGACAACTTGCGTTGTTCGCGCAGTTCTTCGTTGGACAGAGTTCTACAAGCATGAATCATGCGGAAAGTGCACGCCATGTCGTGAAGGCACTTGGTGGTTGGTACAGATTTTGCGTGACCTCGAAGAAGGTAAGGGTTCTGAAGCAGACCTTCAAAAGCTCCTTGATCTTTGCGACAACATCATGGGCCGTTCTTTCTGCGCTCTTGGTGATGGTGCAACCAGCCCAATTACCTCATCCATCAAGTATTTCCGTGATGAGTACATCGCTCACGTAACTGGTCGCGGTTGCCCATTTGATGCATCTAAGTCAACACTCTTTGCGGAGGCTAAATAAATGACAACGCTAGCTAACTCTGCAACAGAGGTAACTCCGGTTGAGATGATCACCGTAGTTATCGATGGCTTTGAAGTAACAGTTCCAAAGGGAACGCTCATCATCCGCGCTGCGGAAAAGCTCGGCATTCAGATTCCACGTTTCTGTGACCACCCACTTCTTGATCCGGTCGGAGCATATCGCCAATGTCTCGTTGATGTTGAAATTAACGGTCGCGCATTTCCAAAGCCACAGGCATCATGCACGATTCCAGTTGAGCCAAATATGATTGTTAAAACTCAACTCACATCTCCTGTCGCAGATAAGGCGCAGAAGGGTGTGATGGAGTTGCTCCTTGGTAACCACCCACTTGATTGTCCAGTCTGCGATAAGGGCGGGGAATGTCCATTGCAGAACCAGGCGATGAGCAACGGAAATGCGGAATCACGTCTTACTGGTTACAAGCGCACATTTGAGAAGCCAATCAATATCTCTTCTCAGGTGCTCCTCGATCGCGAGCGTTGTGTTCTCTGTGCACGTTGCACCCGCTTCTCAACACAGATTGCATCTGACCCATTCATTACTCTCAACCATCGTGGCGCTCTTCAGCAGGTTGGTATCTATGAGAACGATCCATTTAATTCATACTTCTCCGGAAACACGATTCAGATCTGTCCAGTAGGAGCACTCACAGGAGCCTCATACCGCTTCCGTGCACGCCCATTCGATTTAGTTTCAACTCCATCAGCGTGTGAGCACTGTGCATCTGGTTGCGATATGCGTACCGATGTTCGTCGCGGCAAGACTCTTCGTCGCCTAGCAGGAGATGATGCTGCAGTAAACGAAGAGTGGAACTGCGATAAGGGTCGTTGGGCATTTAAATATGTCACTTCGACAGATCGTCTTACCCAGCCACTCGTTCGTAATGCAGAAGGAGTTCTCGTAGAGGCTTCCTGGCCGGAGGCTCTCGCTGCAGCCGCAGCAGGTCTCAAGGGCAAGAACGCTGCAGTACTTACCGGTGGACGCGTCACAACCGAAGATGCTTATGGATATTCCAAGTTTGCTCGCATCGCATTGAAGACAAACGACATTGATTTCCGCGCACGCGTCTCATCAGCTGAGGAAGGAAACTTCCTTGCTGCAAAGGTTGCTGGAAAGTTCGATGTTCACTACAGCGATATCGATTCGGCTGACCAAGTTCTTCTTGTTGCTTTCGAGCCTGAGGAAGAGTCACCAATTGTTTTCCTACGCATTAACAAGCAGTTTAAGAAGCGCAACCTGAAGGTGACATCTGTCGCCACCAAGGGTTCAATTGCGATGGATAAGCTCAACGCAGATTTCATCAAGGTTGCTCCTGGTAATGAAGCAGCTGCTGTTGCTGGACTTACGCTCACTGCGAAGTCAGTAATTCTTATGGGAGAGCGTGCATCTGAATCTGCAGGTCTTATCTCTGCAACAGTTGCACTCGCAGAAAAGAGTGGCGCAAAGCTTGCATGGATTCCTCGTCGTGCGGGTGAACGTGGTGCGCTAGAAGCAGGAGCTTTCCCAACACTTCTTCCAGGTGGTCGTCCAGTTGTCGATAGCGCAGCTCGTGTTGATATTGCAGCTGCATGGGGTGTTGATTCACTTCCATCACAGCCAGGTCGAACAACTCACCAGATTATCGAAGCACTTGATAAGGGCGAGCTCGATGCCGTTGTTGTTGGTGGAGTGGATGCGCACGATCTCTTGAACTCAAGCAATGTGATCGCCGCACTCAAGAAGAGCTTTGTTGTCTCACTCGAGATTGCAACTTCTTCCGTTTCCGATGTTGCAGATGTTGTACTTCCAGTCGCTGCAGTGACTGAAAAATCAGGTTCATTCCTTAACTGGGAAGGCCGCTCACGTGCCTTTGATGCTGCAGTCGCTGAATCACTTAACCGCAGCGATGTTCGAATTCTCTCAGCCCTAGCTGATGTGATGGGTGAATCCATCATGCTCGGCACCGTCTCAGCGACTGCTCGTGAGATTGCCCAGCTTGGTAAGTGGGATGGGGCTCGCGTTGATTTCGCATCAGTTGCAGCTGGCACTGCTCCAGGAACATCTGGTGAGCAAGCAATTCTCACTTCATGGCGTCGCTTGCTCGATATGGGCACCATGCAACGCGGTGAAGATAATTTGGCTGGAACTCGTCGACAGACAGTTGCTGTAATTTCAGAGAAGCGTGCAAGTGCAATTGGAGTTTCAACGGGAGATCAAGTTCGAATCTCCAACTCAAATGGCGCAATCACCCTTCCAGTTCTCGTCGAAGATATTCATGACGATGCAGTCTGGATTCCACGTAATTCATTTGGATCTCAAGCACTGAACTCACTTAATGCAGTTCATGGCGAACTAGTATCGGTGGTGAAGGCATGACAACAGCAGAGCTCCTCGGACAAGATCCAGCCTGGCTGGTTGCAGTAAAGGCAGTTCTCGTCTTTGCCATCTGCGTGGTTTCTACACTGATGGCTGTCTGGACAGAGCGTCGCGTCTTGGCAAAGATGCAACAGCGCACTGGCCCTAACCGCGTGGGACCTTTTGGTCTCCTTCAATCACTCTCTGATGGTGTGAAGTTGGCGCTTAAGGAAGACATCATTCCGGCTGCTGCAGACAAGATTGTCTTTATCGCAGCACCAATCATTGCTGCAGCGATGTGCTTCATGTCTTTCGCTGTTATTCCAATGACTGGCGTCGTCACACTCTTCGGTCGTGAAACTGCGATGCAGCTAACTGACCTTCCTGTCGGAGTTCTCTATATCTTGGCTGTTACATCAATCGGTGTTTATGGCGTTGTTCTTGCTGGTTGGTCTTCAGGATCCACCTATCCACTCCTTGGTGGTCTTCGCTCAAGCGCACAGGTCATCTCTTACGAAGTAGCGATGGGTCTCTCTCTCGTTGCAGTCTTTATCTATGCCGGCTCAATGTCGACATCGGATATCGTCAATTCACAGCATGATCACCTATGGAATGTGTTAATTCTCTTCCCATCATTTGTTATCTATGTGATCTCAATGGTTGGTGAAACTAACCGTGCACCATTTGACTTAGCTGAAGCTGAGGGCGAACTCGTTGGTGGATTCCATACAGAGTATTCATCATTGAAGTTTGCACTCTTCTTCCTCGCTGAATATGTAAACATCATTGCGGTATCAGCGCTAGCGACCACACTCTTCCTTGGTGGTTACCACGCATTCCCAGGACTTGGCTTTACAGAGAGCTGGCTCGGTGGATGGTTCACCATCGTCTGGTTCTTCCTCAAGGTAAATCTCTTCTTCTTTATCTTTATGTGGCTCCGTGCATCGCTTCCACGCCTTCGCTATGACCAGTTCATGAAGTTTGGTTGGAAGGTTTTGATCCCTGTCTCACTCTTGTGGATCATGATTGTTGCCTCACTTCGCGTTATTCAGCAAGAGGGTGCATCTCGAACAGTTGCAGTTGCATTTGCACTTGGAATCGTTCTCATCGTCATGGCCATCTCTTCGTTCTATGAAAAGTCGAAGGCAGAAGCTCGTAAGCCACTTCCTCAAGGAGAGGCACCTAATTTCCCATTGCCACAACTTCCAGGTGTTGCATCATTTAGCGCCTCAACAAGAAGTCACACTTCTAGCCAAGCATCAGTAGAGACAGCAGGAGAAAATAATGAGTAATTCATTAGAGCCAAAGAAGTCCGGCGCTGCTAGAGATATCAATGATGTCTCTTATGTAGAGGTCGAACAGCCAGGACCTGCACCTCTTACCAAGCAATCACTTGGCTTCTGGGTCACCTTTAAGACGATGTTTAAGAAGAACCTCAGCGTTCAGTACCCAGATGTAAAGGCGCCAACTGAGCCACGTTTTCACGGTCGCCATCAGCTCAACCGCCACCCAGATGGCCTTGAAAAGTGCATTGGATGCGAACTCTGCGCATGGGCATGTCCAGCAGATGCGATCTATGTTGAAGGTGGAGATAACACACCGGAGAATCAGGTCTCACCGGGTGAGCGCCATGGTGCGGTGTATCAGATCAACTACCTTCGCTGTATTTTCTGCGGCCTCTGCGTCGAAGCATGTCCAACACGTGCACTCACAATGACAAATGAGTACGAGCTCGCTGATAGCTCACGTGAAAAATTAATCTTTGAAAAGCAGGATCTCCTTGCGCCACTTCGCGCTGGAATGGTGATGCCGCCACACCCTATGTATCCAGGTATGGACGAGAACAACTATTACCGCGGAGAAGTAAAGGCTGCAGATCCATCACAGGGTGATGTTCTCGGTAGTGAAGTCGTGGGGGAGACGAAGTAATGGTTATTCAGACTCCAGAGGCAGTGATGTTCTGGGTGCTAGCACCGATTGCAGTTCTAGCCGCTCTTGGAATGTTGCTCGTGAAGAAAGCGGTGCACTCTGCGCTCTTGCTCGCATGGGTGATGATCACTCTTGCAATCTTCTACATCGCCCAAGAAGCGCTCTTCTTAGGAATTGTTCAGATCGTTGTCTATACCGGCGCAGTGATGATGCTCTTCCTCTTTATCTTGATGTTGGTAGGCGTTGATGCATCTGATTCATTAACGGAGACAATTCCTGGATTGCGCCCTATTGCAATTACAGCAGCGCTTGGTTTTGGTGGACTTCTCACCTCACTGATTGGCCGTGCAACTCTAGGACGCAGCCCTAGCGGTCTTGCCGACGCCAATGCAGAGGGAAATGTTCAGGGAATCGCCCAACTTCTCTTCTCAACATATGTATGGCCATTTGAAGTAATTTCTGCGCTTCTCATTACCGCAGCACTTGGCGCTATGGTGCTTGCACATCACGAGCGCACAGTTACTCGCCCAACTCAGCGTGAGAGCGCCATTGCACGTTTCCGTACCGGTTCACTTGCAAGCGCTGCTGGACTTCCTGGCCCTGGAGTTTTTGCTCGCCACAACGCTGTTGATGTGCCTGCCCTACTTCCTGATGGCACACCTGCTCCTACATCGATCTCCGCAACGCTGAAGGCGCGTGGTGACATGCTCGAGTCAAGCCAGTTCCAACTCGATGTAGTTGATACGACCGTTGTGGAGGAGAAGTAATGAATCCATATAACTACCTCTATGTAGCGGGAATCCTCTTCACAATCGGCGCAGTTGGCGTGGTTGTTCGTCGTAATGCAATTGTCGTTTTCATGTGTGTTGAGCTCATGCTTAACGCAGCAAACCTTGCCTTTGTAACATTCTCACGAATTAATGGAACTTTGGACGGACAGGTCACCGCCTTCTTCACCATGGTTGTTGCAGCGTGTGAAGTAGTAGTTGGTCTAGCCATCATCGTGACGATTTATCGTTCACGCCGTTCAGCATCTGTCGACGATGCTAGTTTGTTGAAGCGATAAATATGAACACTTCATCATCACTTGTCTATCTGATCGCACTGCCACTTATTGGCGCTGCAACACTTCTTCTTGGTGGTCGTCGCACCGATAAGTGGGGACACCTTCTTGCAACTGCGCTCTCTGCGAGCTCATTTGGAGTTGGTATCTACCAGTTAACTCAGATGCTTGGCCGAGCTACTGAAGAACGCGCTGTTACCCAGAAGCTCTTTTCATGGATCTCAGTTGGCGATTTCAATGTTGATGCTTCACTTCTCCTCGATCAACTCTCAATCTGTTTTGTTCTCCTCATTACCGGTGTTGGAACACTGATTCACATTTACTCCATCTCTTATATGGAGCATGATGAGAACCGTCGCCGTTTCTTTGCATATCTCAACCTCTTTATCGCTTCGATGCTCCTTCTTGTGCTCGGCGATTCATATCTCAACCTCTATGTCGGCTGGGAAGGTGTGGGACTTGCCTCTTACCTCTTGATTGGTTTCTGGAACCAGAAGCCTGCATATGCAACTGCCTCAAAGAAGGCGTTTGTAATGAACCGTGTTGGCGATATGGGACTCTCATTTGCAATCATGATCGCCTTTGCAACGCTCGGTACTACTACATATGCAGGAGTCGAAGAGCGCGCACACCATGCATCTGAAGCAGCACTCACCGCTATCGGAATTATGTTGGTTATTGCTGCAGCCGGTAAATCTGCTCAATTCCCATTACAGGCATGGCTCGGCGATGCGATGGCAGGTCCAACGCCAGTATCTGCACTTATTCACGAAGCAACAATGGTTACTGCTG
>JACCDM011449248.1_pt1 | contig 17530 bp, 19 predicted proteins | sample 7445851 | NCBI WGS metagenome assembly JACCDM01 (sample SAMN15323438, study PRJNA562643) | freshwater metagenome | isolation source: river surface water | place: USA:Blue River Watershed | collected 2017-08-16
GCTGCCGAAAGCGCAAGCGCCGCGATGGCAACCAAAAGTTTTTTCATTTATGTCCTCGATTACTTTGAAAAACTCACCGGAATCACCACATCAGCCCTGCGGTATGCCGGCATAGTGTGGTCTGCGCGGGTGAGAATCGCGCACTTTTTGATGGCACAGTCTGTTTTGCCAATAAACCTGGTAACTCTGAGGTCGAGGATGAATCCTCCCCTTGAGCTGAAACCGCGAACTAGATCGCCTGCATAGGCGGGAGGATTCGAAGAGATCCAAAACGAACTTGGTGAATCGCCTGCGACGTTTGCACCGCCGGCGCAGTTCGCGGGCAAGGAACCCTTCCGCGGAAGCTCACAAAACGCAAGATAGATGCCCACCTTTTTGTTGAACGCCGTTCCCGTGACCCGAACCACCTGGCCATCGCGCAACTTGGTGGTCTGCGAGGCGCTGAGCTTCTGATTTTCTGGTCCAGTGACGGTTCGCTTGGTGGCCATCGCGGGGGTGGCCGTGACGATAAGTAGCGCGGTGAGGGCAAGAACCAGAGATTTTTTGAACATCTTGGGCGAAACGCTAAACAAGGCTCAGCTGCGAAAGCTGACAGATTGTCAGGTTTGAAATTTTCGATTGCACAAACTAATGGAGTGAAGTTTGTCGCTGCAGTTCTCAGTCTTTTGCTACTAGCTGGATGCGGCGCAAAGGCTGAGCAGACTTCGACCTTTTGCCCCGAAACCGCAACCCGGTTGAGTGAGGTTCAAATCAACCTTCGAGTGGCATCGCTGTCGTTGGGTGCCGCATCGGTAGTCGCATCGCTCGGTGCTGGGAGTGCTCTGGTGGGTCAGGACCTCGGCTCGAATCTTGATCTTCCCGTGCTAAACCCCGCGCACGAAATTGACCTAGAGGGGCTGCTTGAACTAAACCCAGACCTGGTTTTTGTAGACGCCGCGGAGCCAGATGACGCAGCCCTAAGGGCAATTGAGAAAAGCGGGATTCGAGTTATCAAACTCGAGTCCGCCTCAAGCCTGCAGGATAGCTATCAGCGAATCCTCGAAATAGCCGCGGCGCTAAAGATTGCTCCCCGAGGCGAACAACTGATTGAGGCCATCGAGAGGGATCTGGCGACCTTTCCCAGCGAAGCATTCGCCGATCAGAAAATTGCGTTTCTCTACCTGCGTGGGAATGCCGGCATCTACCTGATCGGTGGCGCTGGATCGGGAGCCGACGAACTCATCGAGCGGCTCGGCGCGATTGATGTGGGGACGGAACTGGGGGTCAGCGGCTTTGCCCCGATCGCCGCCGAGGCACTGCTTGAGCAAAACCCTGACTACCTGCTGGTTATGGAGAAGGGTTTGCAGTCTGTGGGTGGCGTCGATGGGTTAGTCCGGCTGCCGGGGATTGCGGGCACCAGGGCAGGTCTGGAGCGAAGTGTATTGGTCGGGGCCGATGCCGATCTTTTGACATTTGGGCCCCAGACCCCGGCTGTGCTGAAGTGCTTGATGGGCCATAATTGATAAGAGTCACCAAAACCGCGATTCTCGCGGCGATAGTTCTGCTCATTCTTGTCTCACTGCTCTGGGGCCGCTACGGCATCGAATTTGATGATCCTCGGGCGAGCATCGTGATTTTTGAAATTAGGTTGCCAAGGGTGTTGGCAGCGATTGGAGTGGCAACCAGTGCCGCCATGGCAACCGTGCTGTTTCAACTCGCTCTGCGCTCTCAAATTGCCGAGCCGGCACTGTTTGGAATAACAGCATTTTCCTCACTTGGCACGTTACTGACGGTTAGCGCGGGGGTTGGGTTTGGCAGCCTGCTGGCGTGGTCCGGTGCGGCGATATTCAGTCTGCTGGGTGTTTTGCCTATTGCCTGGTCAGCCGGCACGCTCAGAAGGCTCTCGATTAGGCAACAAACTGATCTGAGGCCAAAGCTCGCCGTGATCGGTCTCACCTTCGGAGCCTTCGCGGTCGCCGCTGTTGGCTTGGTGAGCTTTCTCGCGCCGGATCCACGGCTTCGATCGGTTTCGCTCTGGGCCTTTGGGTCACTGGGGTTGCAAACCACCTCCTCGGCGCTTCTGATTCTGCTGATTGCCCTAGCGGGAGCAGTTGTGATCCTGCTGTTTAGTAAGCAGCTCGAACGACTGAGTCTTGGTCCTGCGGTAATTCGGGGTCTCGGGTTTTCCGAGCGAAAACTGATCGCGATAGCGGCGATTGCGGTGGCTCTCCTCAGTGCTAACTCTGCTTTTGCAACCGGATCCATAGCTTTTCTTGGCTTACTCTCGGCAACCATCGCTCGAGCGGTTTTTAGTAGCGAGCTCAAGCAGCAGTTGCTTGGATCATCGTTGGTGGCGGTACTCACGCTGCTTGCGGCTGACTTGATTTCTCGGGCAGTAGCTGCGCCCCTAGAACTCCCGATCGGGCTGATCACCGCGTTGCTTGGAGGCCCAGTCATGCTGTGGTTCTTGAACCGGAGACCCGATGCTAGCTGAGCTATTAAAGCTGTCGCGACAGCACCGGGTGGTGGTGATCAGCGGTGAGAATGGAAGTGGCAAGTCGACCCTACTCGATCGCCTAGAAAACCACCTTTTCCAAAACAAGATCAGGTTTGGAGTGCTGTCCCAGCACTCGGAATTTGCGGAGCACCTGAGTGTCGAACAACTCTCGAGACTGATTGGACAGCGGGCCAATAACGACCATGAACAGATTGACCTCTCAGAACTACTCGGCAGAAACTACGCACTGTGCTCCTCGGGCGAGAAGGCGAAGATACGTCTTTCACTGGCACTAGGGTTTGACTTTGTGATCCTGGATGAGCCTCTTGCACATCTAGACGAGGCGGCAAAACTCTTGGTTTCAAGCATCGTGGAACTCTCAAGTGCTCGCTTCGTGATCGCAAACCACGATCCGGATTATTTCCGGTTTGGTGCCCAGCTTAGGCTTTCGGCTCGGTTCTGACCGCCTGAGCTCGCTTCGCTTTTTTAGAGCTGAACAGATCTATCGCCAGAGAGAATGCCACTCCGAGTCCCAGGCCGAGGGAACCGAGTGCGACCAGCAGAAGCCCAAAGACATCTTCGGACGATCGATTCTCAGCCGGAATCAAAACGTAGAGGACGACTGCGCAGAGCAATCCAAAAACGCCACCGGTGAGTGCCCAGGCCAGCAGCTTTGGGGCTCTTCTGATTTCGACTTCTTCTGGTTTTTCCATGCCCACCATTAACTCACAAAAGAATCGATTGCGTGGCTGGATACTCAGGCACTAGGTTAACCAGTTAGGTAAACCTAACCACTTCAGGAAATCATGGAATCGCTATCCCAAATACTCCGATCCGCATCGATGTCAGATCACCAGACCGCGGAAAATGTGCACTTTATAACTCACCTGATGAAGGGGGAGCTAACCAAGCGGCACTACGTCGAGTACCTGAACCAGCTCGCTTTCGTCTACCAGGCACTGGAGCGATCACTGCCTGAAACTGACACCCTCCCTTACCACAGCGGTCTTAGGCGATTCGATCGAATCGTGGCAGACCTCGAAGCGCTCGGTGTTGACGATTGGCAGCAAACGGTCATCTTGCCCGCTACCGCAGCATATGTTTTGAGGCTGGAACAGTTGAGCGTTTCAGACCACGAGTTTCTGGCCCACCACTACACCCGCTACCTAGGCGACCTCTCCGGAGGTCAGGCAATTGGTGCCCTGATGCAGCGTCACTATGGACTGGGTACGAATCAGGTGAGCTTCTACGACTTCTCAAACCTGGGTGATCCGGTTCCAATCAAGGTTGGTTATCGAGAGGCCATGGATTCCACCTCGCTGACGGATGCTCAGATTTCAGAACTCGTGGCCGAGGTTCAGCTAGCTTTCAAGCTGAACACCGCGCTGTTTCTAGAGCTGGGAGAACCTGAGCTCGTCTAGGGGAAACATGCTGCGAACCTCGGTTGCATGAGAGCCACTAACTGATATCGATCCGGCGGTGGTGAAATGCTCCCAGGTTTTGGTTCCGAGCGCTAAATCCAGAAACACCTGTGGAGTCATTTCAACAACATTTGGAGGCGTGCCGCGGCGATGATCCATGCCGGCAATGCACTGGATCGCCCCAAAAGGCGGAACTCGAAGCTCTACTGTGCCTCCGGGATAGCGCTTCTCAATCTCTTGCAGTAGATACCTGGTGGCGGTAGGCAGATTGCCAGCTTCGATTGCCGCCAAGCCTTCGGCGGAGGGGATCTGCTTTTTCGCCATCTGCCAATTATCCACAACCAGCCAAGTACCCGAGCCTTGGGACTGCGCCAAGGTAATGAAAATGGTTCGACTGCTGGATCGTAGTGACGCACAGGTCCTAGTTATAGGTCCCAGGGAGCGCGGGGTTGTTTACATCCCAGCTATCCAAGTTCTATAGGAGCTCGAGCGGTAAACTCACCAAGATGAAGATCTTGGTGGTTGGTGGCGGAGCCAGAGAGCACGCGATTGTCAAAGCTTTGATTCGCACGGGAACCCCTGCCGCAAACATCATTTGCGCCCCAGGCAATGAGCTGATCGGCAAAGAGGTCACAGTCCATCCAGAGATAGTTGCAACCGACAAGCTTGCAGTTGCAACCCTTGCCCTCCAACACAGCATTGACCTAGCAGTAATTGGCCCTGAGGCTCCGCTGGTCGCCGGAGTCTCCGACGCCCTTCGCGAGCAGGGAATCGCAGTCTTTGGTCCAAGCCAACAGGCAGCAATGCTCGAGGGCAGCAAAAACTTTGCCAAAGAGGTTATGGCGGCTGCCGATGTCCCGACCGGCATGGCACGTGAGTGCTCCACATTGGAACAGGTCGAGGATGCGCTCAACCAGTTCGGTGCTCCCTACGTAGTGAAGGCAGATGGCTTAGCTGCCGGCAAGGGAGTAATCGTCACCTCGGATAAACAAGCCGCATTGGATCACGCAGCCAAGTTCATCGAAGATGGCGTCCTGGTCGAGGAGTTTTTAGACGGCCAAGAGGTGTCTCTGTTTTTCCTGAGCGATGGCAAGAGTGTCATGCCACTCTCCCCAGCTCAGGATTACAAGCGTGCCTACGACAATGACGAGGGTCCAAACACCGGAGGGATGGGTGCCTACTCACCAATCCCTTGGCTACCAGAAGGCTTCGTCGAAGAGGTCACCGAACGTGTGGCGCAACCAACCATTGACACCATGGCACGACGAGGAACACCGTTCGTGGGTCTTCTTTACTGCGGTCTGATCCTTACTTCACGAGGAGTAAAGGTGATTGAGTTCAACGCTCGCTTTGGGGATCCAGAGACCCAGGTTGTGCTCAGAAGATTGCAGTCCAACCTGGCAGACCTTCTAATGCGCAGTGCAACCGGCAAGCTTGAAAATGGTCCCGGCGCAGAGTTCTCACCTCGCTGCGCGGTAACGGTCGTTCTGGCATCCGAGGGTTACCCGGTGACGAACGCTCCGGTTAGGGAAGTAATCGGTATTGAATCAGCCGAAGCGATGGATGATGTTGAGGTTTGCAAGGCAAGCCCGACCGGTCGTGTGCTGTCGGTGGTTGGCTGCGGACAGACTTTCCAAGAGGCTAGAACCTTGGCCTATGAAGGCATGTCACGGATCTCACTCGAGGGCGGCTTCTACCGTCACGACATTGGGCTCAAGGTGAGCTAGTGGAGCTGCAGGGTTTTCGCCACATTTACTCCGGCAAGGTTCGCGAACTCTACGAGCCAGTCGACCCACACTTCTCCCACCTAGTCCTAATTGTTGCCTCGGATCGAGTCAGCGCTTTTGACCATGTGTTGGACCCAGAGATTCCCGGCAAGGGCGAGAACCTGACCGCGATGACCAACTTCTGGTTTGACCGGCTTGATGTTCCAAATCACCGATCCAATGAGCTTGAAGTCCCCGCCGAGGTCGCTGGGCGAGCAATGATTGCGAAGCGCCTAGAGATGTATCCGGTGGAGTGTGTGGTCCGCGGCTACCTATCCGGTTCAGGTTGGAAGGAATACCAGCAATTTGGCACGGTCTGCGGAATTGAGCTTCCAGCAGGCTTGGGATTTGGTGACAAATTGCCTCATCCGATCTTCACCCCAGCATTCAAAGCCGAGCAGGGTGAGCACGATGAGAACATCACCTTTGAGCAAACAATCGAACTTGTCGGGGCCAGAGTTGCCGAAGAACTTCGTGATTTGAGCATTGGCATCTTCATAAAAGCCTCACAACTAGCCGCCAAAGCGGGCCTAATTTTGGCTGACACCAAGTTCGAATTCGGCAATGACCCAAGAACCAATTTGATGACCTTAGGTGATGAGGTCCTAACCCCAGACTCATCAAGATACTGGGACCGTGAACTTTGGGAGCAAGGCGTTCGAGACCAGAGTTTTGACAAACAGATTGTCAGAAACTGGCTCGCTCAAAACTGGGATCAAACCGGTGAGCCGCCGACCCTGCCCGAAGAGGTTGTGAACCTCACTGCACAAAAATACGCCGAGCTAAGAAACAAACTAATCACGATTTAGCGACAGCGGAATTGCCCCTCAAATTCTTGGTTAGGGTTTGAATGTGAGGACAACGGCGCTTTACCAAAAACACCTTGAGCTGGGGGCAGCTTTCACTGACTTTGGTGGCTGGAACATGCCCGTGCGCTTCGGCTCCGATCTAGACGAACATCACGCTGTCAGACAATCCGCTGGTCTTTTTGACATCAGCCACATGGCTCAAATCAGCGTGCTGGATGACGCCGCAAATTTCTTGGACTACGCAGTCGTTTCTAAAGTTTCATCACTCAAAGATGGCAGAGCCAAGTACACGATGATTTGCAATGAGCAGGGCGGCATCATCGATGACCTCATCGTCTACCGAATTGCTGAGCGCGACTACCTGGTGATTGCAAATGCTTCAAACCGCGAAGCGGTATACGCCCAGCTTGAAACTCTCGCCAAAGACTTCGATGTTGAACTCCAAGATCACTCGCTCGATTCAGCACTGCTTGCTCTTCAGGGGCCACGCGCCACCGAGATTTTGAGTGAGCTAGTGGACATCGACCCAAACCCACTGAAGTATTACTCGATCGCTTCGGCGAACCTAGCCGGGATCCCAGTGCTCTTGGCTCGCACCGGCTACACCGGTGAAGACGGCTTTGAAATATCGATGCATAAAGAGCACGCCGAAAAGGTATGGGATTTGATTCTCGCCAAAGGCGGCGAGCGCATCAAACCTTGCGGCCTGGCAGCCAGAGACACTTTGCGACTTGAAGCCGGTATGCCGCTCTATGGCCATGAGCTTGATCTTGAAACTAGACCTCAGGAGGCCGGTCTGGGACGTGTGGTTGCTCAAGACAAAGAAGGCTTTGTTGGTAAAGCCGCACTGATTTCTCACCAACCAACAAAACTGCTGCATGCACTGCGCGGTGAAGGTCGCAGAGCAGCGCGCCAGGACTATGAAATCTTTTATCCGGGCAGTGAAAGCGCGATCGGCAAAGTGACCTCCGGAGCACTCAGTCCAACCCTGGGTTACCCGGTGGCGATGGCTTACCTAGAGGTTTCGGAGCAGTTACCGATCGGCACCAAGTTAGAAGCAGATGTTCGTGGCTCAAGAGTCAGCTACGAGGTTGTAGCGATGCCTTTTTACAAGCGAGAGGGAAAGTAATGTCAAACCCAGAGAACCTGAAGTACACCAAGGAGCACGAGTGGGTGCTGATTGATGGCGATGTTGCCACGGTTGGCATCACCCGTTATGCAGCAGATGCCTTGGGTGAGATTGTTTATGTGGACCTACCAAAGGTTGGCTCAAACACCAGCTACATGAAAATCTGTGGCGAGATCGAATCCACCAAGTCGGTTGGTGAGCTATACGCCCCGATGGATGGCGAAGTTGTTGAGGCTAACTCAGCCTTGGGCAACTCTCCCGAAACCATCAACGATGATCCATATGGCGCGGGCTGGCTTGTGAAAATCAAGTTCAGCTCACTGCCAGAGCTACTAACCGCATCCGAATACAACGCGCTAATTGGGGAGTAACTAAGTGCTAGAGAAGCACCACAACTTTCAGTATCGCCATGTAGGTCCAACCCTCGACCAGCAGAAGGAAATGCTGGACTTTGTGGGAGCGACCTCGCTCACTGACCTAATGGCCAAGGCATTGCCCGAAGCCATCCAATACCAGGGTGGTTCAACGCTGCCAGATCCCATCTCCGAAGATGAGGCGCTAGCGAGACTGCATGAGATTGCAGCTAAGAACCGAATTACCCAGAGCTTTATCGGACAGGGTTATTTCGGAACCAGAACTCCTGGCGTTATCAAGCGCAATGTTTTGGAGAACCCAAGCTGGTACACCGCCTACACCCCATACCAGCCAGAAATCAGCCAGGGTCGACTAGAGGCCCTAATCAACTTCCAGACCGTAGTGACTGATTTGACGGGCATGAAGACTGCAAACGCTTCGATGCTCGATGAGTCAACCGCTGTGGTCGAGGCGATGATGGTTGCCAAGCGCAGCGCAGATTCCCAGTCAAACAGCTTCTTCGCTGACAACGACCTCTACCCACAGACCAAACAGCTTCTCGAGCACCGAGCCGAGCCGCTCGGAATTACCGTCCGCTACTTCGATCCGGCCAACCTAAATGAACTCGACGAAGAGTGCTTCGGTGCAGTGGTTCAGTACCCAGGTGGATCGGGTCGCATTGTCGACATGACGAACCTGTTTGCAAAGGTTCACGAATTCGGTGGACTGGCAATTGCAACCGCAGATCTAATGGCCCTAACACTGCTCAAACCACCAGGGGAAATGGGCGCAGACGTAGTCTGCGGCACCACTCAGCGCTTCGGTGTGCCAATGGGCTTTGGCGGCCCACACGCCGGTTACCTTGCAGTGCGCGAAAAGCTTGAGCGCACCATGCCCGGTCGACTTGTTGGTGTATCGGTGGATGCCGAGGGTGCACCTGCCTACCGCCTAACACTTCAAACCCGAGAGCAGCACATTCGTCGCGAGAAGGCCACCAGCAACATCTGCACCGCACAGGTGTTGCTTGCGGTGATGGCAGGAATGTATGCCGTCTATCACGGACCTCAGAACCTCAAGGCCATTGCCTCCGAAATCCACACCAAGACCTCAGCACTAGCAACCGTGTTGAAGGAAGGTGGATTCACTCTTCAGCATGAGAACTACTTCGACACCATTCGAGTGATTAACACCGATGCACAGAAGTACTTCACCGAGGCAAGAAAACACAACCTAACCATGTTCAAGGTTGATGCCTCAACACTTGGCATCTCAATTGATGAGAGCACCACCTGGCAACACCTTGCAGACCTGGCTGCCTCATTCGGAGCAAGAGCACCAAAGCTCAGTGACGCCGAAGTGCGACTGGTCAACGAACGCACCAGCGGTTACCTTGAGCACCCGGTCTTCAACAGCTACCACTCCGAGACCGCGATGCTGCGCTACCTAAAGAAGCTCGCCGATTTTGACTACGCACTCGACCGAGGCATGATCCCCCTTGGCTCCTGCACCATGAAGCTCAACTCGGTAACCGAGATGGAGGCTGTGACCTGGCCAGAGTTTGCAAACCTGCACCCGTTTGCACCCGCCGAGGACACCCAGGGTTACCTTGAGCTGATCAACGAACTAACCAGCTGGCTCTCTGACATCACCGGCTACGAGGCAGTTTCGCTCCAGCCAAACGCCGGTTCCCAAGGTGAGCTTGCGGGCCTTCTCGCCATTCGCGGCTACCACCGCTCACGCGGTGACTTTGGTCGAAATGTTTGTCTAATCCCATCCTCTGCCCACGGCACCAATGCCGCGAGCGCCGTGCTCGCGGGCATGGAGGTTGTGGTTGTGGCATGCGATGAAAACGGGAACGTAGATGTCGAGGACCTCAAGGCAAAGATTGCTGAAACCGGAGACAAGCTCTCCGCCTTGATGATCACCTACCCATCCACCCACGGTGTTTACGAGGAAGCGGTTGTTGAGATCTGTGACTTGGTTCACGCAGCCGGAGGTCAGGTCTACATCGATGGTGCCAACACCAACGCGGTTGTCGGATTTGCCAAGTTTGGTGAGTTCGGTGGCGATGTCTCGCACCTAAACCTGCACAAGACCTTCTGCATCCCTCACGGTGGTGGCGGTCCGGGTGTTGGTCCAGTTGTGGCTCGCACTCACTTAGCCAAGTTCCTCCCTGGCCACTCGATGGCACAGCAAGAACTCACGGGCTATGGACCTGTTTCGGCTGCACCGTTTGGCTCCCCGAGCATCCTGCCGATCTCTTGGGCCTACATCCAGATGATGGGTTCAGAGGGTCTCCGGGTTGCAACTGCAGTCGCGGTGCTGAGTGCAAACTACGTAGCAAAGAAGCTCTCCGACGCTTTCCCGCTCCTCTACACAGGCAAGCACGGCTTGGTGGCTCACGAGGCAATCATTGACATTCGTCCACTCCAGCGCGATGCCGGTATCGGTAACGATGACATCGCAAAGCGACTGGTTGACTACGGCTTCCACGCACCAACCATGAGCTTCCCAGTTGCGGGAACTCTAATGATCGAGCCCACCGAGTCGGAGCCAAAGGAAGAGCTGGATCGCTTCATCGATGCCATGCTCGCAATCCGGGCTGAGGCAGCAAAGGTTGAAAGTGGCGAGTGGCCAAGGGAGGACAACCCTCTGGTCAACGCTCCCCACACCGCGAACCACCTGGTGTCTGAGTGGAACCACCCCTACTCTCGCGAAGAGGCAGTTTTCCCAACAGATTCTCAACGCAAGAGTAAGTACTGGCCACCGGTGAGAAGAATCGATGGGGCATTTGGTGATCGCAACCTCACCTGCACCTGCCCTCCGATTGAGAGTTTTGCGAAGAGCTAGCTCAGCGAAACTAGATGCTCACGAATCTGTGCAGCCGCTTCTTCAAGTGTGATCTTGTCGGTGGCTAGATCTAGGGTCCAAGCGAAACCTTGGTCTGCGGTGAAATCATGCCTGTAACCATTAATGAACAGAAATGAGACCATCAGGGCCCAAGTTGTCCGCTTATTTCCATCAACTAAGGCGTGATTCTTTATAAGGGAGTGAGACATTGCTGCGGCTTTGAGCTCCAAGCTCTCATAGGCATCCTCGCCAAACACCGTGGTCCTAGGTCTGGCCAACGCGCCTTCGAGAAGTCCAATGTCACGGACGTAGAAGCCGAGTTTCTTTATGAGTGAGACGGCTTCCTCGAGCTCGATGTACTCGGTCATGCGTCAGCCAAGCGCTGCATTAGTTCTTTGTCGTGTGTGAGGACATACTCGAGAGCCTCGGCCAATAAACGCTGCTTTGCAGATTTGGCTTCGACCTGTTTCATGGCCTCGATGAGAGCCTTCTGCTTGGACAAATTCAGCTGTTTTGCCAAGCGCTCGAGGATTTTGTCTTCTTCTTCAGTCAATCTAAGTGTCATAGCCATGACAATATGGTATCAAGTTGATACCAAAATCCAAGATTGACTTTTCTGTGGATAACTAAGCGCTTATCTAACCTGTGGAGAACTCTTACTTTGCGAGCAACAACTCGTAAGCCTGAGCCAGCTCTTCACCAAGATCTCGGTCTGGACCCATGCCAGGAACTCGCTCGCGAAGTATTGAGATTAACTCCCCTGTAACAGGGGCTGGCTTAAGTGGAGCACGGAGCTCAACGGCTCTTGCCGCTGCAATCAACTCAACCGCGATGATTCTTCTGAGGTTATCGACAACCTTGCGCAGCTTGCGAGCGGCATGCCAACCCATAGAAACGTGATCCTCCTGCATCGCAGAGGAAGGAATCGAGTCAACGCTTGCTGGCACAGACAATCTCTTGTTCTCTGATACCAACGCTGCCTGCGTGTACTGGGCGATCATTAAGCCAGAATCCACGCCAGCATCGTTTGCCAAGAAGTGAGGCAGTCCTCGGTTTCTGGAAACATCCAAGAACCGGTCAGTTCTGCGCTCTGAGATTGAACCGAGGTCAGTAGCTGCAATTGCCAGGAAGTCGAGAACGTAGGCAACTGGAGCTCCGTGGAAGTTGCCGTTCGAGGTGACTTCACCATCTGAAAGCACCACAGGGTTATCGATTACCGAGGCGAGTTCTCGCTCGGCGACCATTCGCGCGTGAGCCATGGTGTCGCGAACAGCACCTGCTACCTGTGGTGCGCAACGAAGTGAGTAGGCATCCTGAACCACACCATCACCATGGCGGTGAGAGGCAACAATTTCACTGCCTCGCAACGCTTCAAACATGTTGCGAGCAGAGGTGGCCTGACCGGGGTGAGGACGAAGGTCCTCATGCAGGACAGAGCGGAATACCTGATCGGTACCCATCTGCCCTTCAACACTCATCGCTGCGATGATGTCGGCCTGGTCGAGCAGAACATCTAGATCGGTCAGAGCAAGAATCAACATTCCGAGCATGCCATCGGTGCCATTGATTAGCGCCAGACCCTCTTTTTCTCGAAGCTCAACTGGTGTGATTCCCGCTTTTGCCAACAGCTCAGCAACTGGTCGTTCGACTCCGTCTGGACCAAAGGCTCGACCCTCTCCCATCAGCACCATGGCGCAGTGGGCCAAAGGAGCTAGGTCCCCCGAGCAACCAAGAGATCCATACTCCAAAACCCTCGGGGTGATGCCTGCATTCAAGATGGCGGCATAGTTTTGCGCGACTTCTGGACGAACTCCGGTTTGTCCTGAACACATTGTCTTTAGGCGAAGTGCCATCAGAGCGCGAACCACTTCGCGCTCAACTGGATCACCCATGCCTGCGGCGTGGGAACGAATGAGGGACTTCTGCAACTGAACGCGTGAATCGATTGGAATGTGGCGCTGAGCCAGAGCTCCAAAACCTGTAGAGATTCCATAGACCGGCTGCTCCGAAACAGCGAGGCGCTCGATGTGTGCGCGAGTGCGAGCCATGGCATCCAGCGACTCAGCAGAGATCTCAATCTGAGCGTTGTGTCGAGCAATAGCAACAACATCGCTGAAGCTCATGCCTGAGGTGGAGATTACGACCTTCACTTAGTTCCTTTCGAAAACTTTCCTACCCGAGATATAGGTCTGTGAGACCAACTGAACTCCGGGGCGATAGGCAAGGTGAATATGACTTGGTGCATCAAGCACCGCGAAGTCTGCCTTTGATCCGATTTGCAAGGTGCCGAGGTTATTGCGAAGCGCTTTTGCTCCACCCCGCGTTGCAGCCCACAGTGCTTGGTCTGGACTCAGACCCATCTCGCGAACTGCAAGCGCAATGCAAAACGGCATCGAACTTGTGTAGCTAGAGCCGGGATTGCAGTCGGTCGCGATAGCAACTGTGATGCCCGCCTCAACTAATTTCTTGGCGTCTGGGTATTGGCTTCTGGTTGAGAACTCAGCTCCTGGGAGCAGTGTCACTACGGTGTTTGAAGAAGCTAGTTTTTGAATGTCGGCATCGCTTAGGTGAGTGCAGTGATCAACTGACGCGCAATCAAACTCGAGCGCTAAATCAATCGCCCCGATGTTTTCTAGTTGGTTGGCATGGAGCCTAGGCTTCAGGCCCTTGCCCGCCGCAGCAATCAGCACTCGACGCGCTTCCTCAACTGAGAAGGCCCCTCTATCCACAAAGACATCAACCCACTTCGCATAGGGCAAAGCTCTATCCAGCATCTCGCCACAAATGGACGCGAGGTATGCCTCGCGATCCTCACCTCGGGGAACGACGTGAGCTCCTAAGAAGGTGACATCGGTTGTGTATTCGGATGCGATTCGAAGCAGTCTTGCCTCTGTATCAACATCAAGCCCGTAGCCAGACTTGGCTTCGAAGTGAGTGATTCCAGAGGCTAGAAACTCACCCACGATTCGCTCCAGATTTGAGCGCAGTTCTTTTTCTGTAGCTGCCCGAGTCAGACCAACGGTGTAGTTGATGCCCCCGGCTCCATAGCTCTCACCCATCATTCGATGGGCAAACTCTTGGGCTCTGTCACCTGCAAATACCGGGTGAGCGTGGGAGTCAACAAAGCCTGGAATTACCGTTTGACCGGACAGCGAGACGGTTTCATCTGCAGGAACCCTTTCGGTTCCGATGTAGGTAACTACGCCATCTTCAATCAGCATGCAGGCGTTCTCGAGAATCTCGAGTTCACCAAATCGCTCCGCTGGAGAAACCAGTGAAGCGATGTCGGTGAATAGGACCTTCATGATTACTCAGTGTCGAGCATTGGCACGTGAACGTGCTTGTGGCGCGCAACATCCTGAGCTTCTGGATAGCCAGCGTCAACGTGACGAATCACACCCATGCCAGGATCGTTAGTCAACACTCGCTGCAGTTTCTGAGCTGCCAGCTCAGTTCCGTCAGCAACCGAGACCTGACCAGCGTGGATGGAACGACCCATGCCAACACCACCACCGTGGTGGATGGAAACCCAGCTGGCTCCCGATGCGATGTTCACCATCGCGTTCAGAAGTGGCCAGTCGGCAATCGCATCGGAGCCATCAAGCATGGCCTCGGACTCACGATATGGGGATGCAACTGAACCACAGTCGAGGTGATCGCGACCAATAACGATTGGAGCCGAAACTTCGCCCTTGCGAACCAGTTCGTTGAATGCAGCTCCAGCCTTGTCGCGCTCGCCATACCCAAGCCAGCAGATACGAGCAGGAAGGCCTTGGAACTCCACTCGCTCCTGAGCCATCTTGATCCAACGGCGTAGGTGGTCATTCTCTGGGAAGAGATCAAGCACAGCCTGGTCGGTGCGGTAGATGTCTTTCTTATCTCCACTGAGTGCAACCCAGCGGAATGGACCCTTACCTTCACAGAACAAGGGCCTGATGTAGGCGGGGATAAAACCTGGGAACTTGAAGGCATCCGAGAAACCACCCTGGCGGGCCTCATCGCGAATTGAGTTTCCGTAGTCGAATACCTCAGCACCCTTTGCCATGAATCCGACCATTGCCTCAACGTGCTTAGCCATCGATGCCTTGGATCGCTCAGAGAACTCCTTCGGGCTCTTGAGTGCATATTCGCGAGCATCAGCCAGATCAACGCCCTCTGGGATGTAGTAGAAGGGGTCGTGAGCAGAGGTTTGATCGGTAACGATGTCGATTGGTACATCGCGCTTTAGCAGCTCAGGGAAAATCGTTGCAGCGTTGCCAACCACACCAACCGAGATTGCCTTGCGCTCGTTCTTGTAACGAACCACGCGCTCAATTGCATCGTCTAGGTTGTCGGCAATTTCATCAAGGTATCTGGTCTCAAGGCGCTTTTGCAATCTGGAGGGATCGATGTCCACGATCAGACAGGTGCCCTCGTTCATGGTGACAGCTAGCGGCTGAGCACCACCCATACCACCGCAACCACCGGTGAGAGTCAAAGTGCCGGCCAGAGTGCCACCAAACTTCTTGGCTGCCACGGCAGCAAAGGTTTCGTAGGTGCCCTGCAGGATGCCCTGGGTTCCGATGTAGATCCAAGAACCAGCGGTCATCTGGCCATACATGGTCAAACCAAGCTTTTCGAGTCTTCTAAACTCCGGCCAGTTGGCCCAGTCGCCCACCAGGTTGGAGTTAGCAAGCAAGACGCGTGGTGCCCACTCGTGAGTCTGGAAGACACCAACCGGCTTGCCCGACTGCACGAGCATGGTCTCGTCGTTTTTTAGATTGGTGAGGGTTCTCACCATCGCATCAAAGCTGTCCCAGTTGCGGGCTGCTTTTCCGTTGCCGCCATACACGATCAGTTCCTCTGGGTGCTCGGCAACGGAAGGATCGAGATTGTTGTGCAGCATTCGAAGTGCGGCCTCTTGCTGCCAACCTTGGGCGGTAAGAGTTGAACCGGTTGCTGCTTTTAGGGTGCGCGACATTGCGTTCATAACCAAATTCCACCGCAACCCTCTGACACCAACAAGCAATCAAAGCTAGCTAGTGTCTGAAATTTCAGACATACTAAAACCCATGACCAAGGTGCCGGCTGCGCTTCGAACCCTCGAGCTACTAAAGCTCCTGGCCGAGTCGCCCCAACCCACGACCGCAAACCGACTTGCTCAGAAACTTGGAATCCCGAGATCCTCGGTCTATCAACTACTAGAGGTGCTCAAAGACCAAGGTTTTGCCATTCACTACGAGGAACAAAAGCGCTGGGGTCTGGGTCTTGCAGCCTGGGAACTTGGTAGTGCCTATCAACGCCATGAACCACTCGAGCGGATGACCAGGCCGGTATTAGAAAAGCTGGTCAATGAGCTCTCGACCAAAACCAATGTCGTTGGTCACCTAGGAGTTTTAGATGGCTCAGATGTTTTGTATTTGATTGAGCAACGACCCCAGAAAAGTTTGAAGTTGGTGACCGATGTTGGTGTCAGGCTTCCTGCCCACCTAACCGCCTCCGGCCGATCGATGCTCGCCAAACTAAGCAGCAAGCAGCTTGCGGCATCGTTTCGGGGCAGGGAGCTTGCGATGAGAACTGGAGCAGGTCCCAAGAACTTGAATGAGCTGAGCGAGCTACTGGCTGGAGAGCGAACCCAGGGGTTCGCTCTTGAGGTTGATGAGGTGACCATGGGTTACGCATCTGTGGGGGTCTCGATTCAAGACAACCTAGGTCACCCAATCGCAGGTCTTGCCATCACCTTGCAATCAACTGAATTGGAAAAGCTACAGTTATCGGAGTTAGCAAAGGCGCTCACCAAAGCAGCGTCTGAGCTTTCAAGAAAGTTTGGAAACCATGGCTGAGGATCTCCTTTGGCAAAGAGCCAAGACACTGATCACTGATTCCCAAAGCGATGTTGGTCTTATCGACATCCCAGCTCACAAGACTTCGATCAGCCCCACCAATGCTCACCTCACCCCAAAAGCAATTCGCGAAGCGCTGACTCGATACTCCACCTATAGCTACACCACAAACCAAGACATCGCAGCCCAGAGCATTCAAGACCTAGGTGCAATCGAGGACCCAGACAGCAACGAAAAAACGACTATCGAGGTAGTCAAGAAGGCAAACAAAAACCTGACCATCGCTCTCGGTGGAGACAACTCGATCACCTATGCGGCAGCACTCGGCGTCTACGGTTCAAACCTCGAAACAGCAGGCCTTATCACCCTTGACGCCCATCACGATCTTCGTGATGGCATCTCAAATGGTTCGCCTGTCAGGCGACTAATCGAAGCGGGCCTAAACCCAAAGCGCATTGTTCAAATCGGCATCAACGACTTCTCAAATTCTTATGACTATGCCATGCGGGCAAAAGATTTGGGTATCACCGTTATCTCCAGAACTGAACTCCACGAAATCGGAATCAATAAAGCCTGCGCGAAGGCTATTGGGATTGCAGGCTCAGCCAATGGCCCAGTCCATGTTGACCTCGATGTTGATGTTTGTGATCGCAGCGTGGTGCCGGCATGCCCTGCTGCCGCCCCCGGCGGCATCAGTGCATTCGAGATTCGCCAGGCTGCGAGACTGCTGTGCCAAGACCAAAGGGTCAAGGGTTTGGACATCACGGAGATCGATGCCACCAAGGATCCGGAGGATGCAAGGACCGTCAGACTGGCTGCACTCTTGGTGCTCGAAGCGCTCTCCGGTTATCTAGCTCGCTAGCTCAAGTGAGCCATTCAATCTGGGATGCAATTAGCCCAGTA
>JACCDM010704819.1_pt1 | contig 17525 bp, 15 predicted proteins | sample 7445851 | NCBI WGS metagenome assembly JACCDM01 (sample SAMN15323438, study PRJNA562643) | freshwater metagenome | isolation source: river surface water | place: USA:Blue River Watershed | collected 2017-08-16
ACGGTCGCCGGACGCTACCGCGGCAAGGTCGCGATGTGGGACGTGGTCAACGAAGCCCTCGCCGACGGCGGCTATCTCCGCGAGTCCGGCTGGACCCGCGCCTGCGGCGAGGAGTTCATTACCAAGGCTTTCGAATACGCCCATGCGGCGGACCCCGATGCGCTCCTGATCTACAATGACTACAACAACGAGCTCGACGGTAAGCGTGAACAGATGCTGAAGCTGCTCGCCGACCTGCGCGCCCGCAAGGCCCCCGTCCACGCCATCGGCCTGCAGGGACATTACGAAATCGATAAGGTGCCGTATGCCGAGCTCGAGAAGACCCTCATCGCCCTGCGTGCCGCCGGCATGAAGGCCGTCGTCTCGGAACTCGATATCGACATCATTCCGCGTAGCCGCTGGTGGGCTGACGGCGGCAAGCACCGCGCCGAAATGGTGAAGATCAATCCTTACGCCGACGGCTGCCCACCCGAGATCCTCGCACGCCAGGCAGAACAATACGGCAAGCTCTTCCAGCTCTTCCGCCGCTATCCCGACGTCATCATCCGCGTTTCCTTCTGGAACCTCCACGACGGCCAGAGCTGGCTCAACGACTTCCCTTGGAAGCGCGTCAACCACCCCCTCCTCTTCGACCGCCAAGGCCAGCCCAAACCCGCCTATCATTCGGTCATCCAAGCCCTCCGCTGATTCCAAGGCACGGCAGCAAAGCTTACTTGGCTGGAGCAACGAAGTCAAAGCCGGCACGAATCACTTTTTCGACAGCCTGATACGGCTGGTGAGCACCCTAAACGTCAATCCTCTCCGGAAATGGCAGATTAATCGAACCTATCACAAGAAACTATTGCAGGTAAACACCCCGGACTTAATCAAAGAGTCATGCTCCAGCTGCTTACCCGTCGCGACCTATGGATCGCCATCGTCTTTTCCGCCATCATCTGGTTCGGGCTTAATCAAGGACCGCTCGCCAGATTCGCCAAACCCTTCGCCGCACTTGTGCTGGGCCTCTCCCTGCTGACCATCATCCTCTCGGAAGCCGAGCGCGTGACTGCGTCGGATGAAGAAGAAGTTCAGCCCGACGAAAACGATGAAGGCGAGTCGCTTTACTCCATCTTGCTCGCCCAGAACGAATCGCAGAAAAAGATCCAGGCCGACATCGCCTCGCTGCGTGAAGAAATCAAATCGGTCAAGGACGGCGGCCTCGCCAGCCGAAGCAACGCCTCCCCGGAGGCTCCTCAGAAACTCGGCGAGCTGAGCGGCGCGCTCTCGGAGGCGATGAAGCAGATATCCTCCCGCGACACCCAGCTCGAAATCCTGACCAAGAATCTCAATCTGGCCAACATCCAGAGGAACCTCATCCGCCTGACCCAGAGCCTTGAAGTTGCTCGCACGCTCCAGGCTCGCGTTTCCTCCGGAAAATCCGACCCGAAAGAGTCCTTCGATTTCCTAGTGGACGATCTCGACTCGGCCCTATCCGATCAGGGCGTGGAATCACAGGAAATCGCCGTCGGCACCAAGGTCGCCGACCTCGCTGCAGGTTCGTTCGCTACGATTTCCGTCGTCGATACGTTCGAAGAAACCCTGCGCGGTACGGTCAAGGAAGTACGCTCACGCTGCTACTTCATCACCGAAGAAGGCAAGAAGCCGCGCTATATTGCTCCGGCCAAGGTCATCCTCTACCGGGTCTGAGCAACATGAGGAGGTCCACCAGCATACCCGCGTGCCTCTTGGCGGGACTATGCATGGTGCTGACCATTTATCTTTTCAACGTAGCCGAGGGCCCGCCCCATCGCGACATCCTGCTTGGACTGATCTTATGCGAAGGTCTGGTGGTGAGTTGGCTCATCTGGAAGCTGGCGCAACCACCTGAAAACAAAGACGCTCCGCCGCTCCCTTTGCCGCGCTCTCGCCCTCTCGAGTTCATCCCCTCAGGCTCACCAGCCTCCCCGAGGCCCAGGACACCCCATCAACATAGGGCGCTTCAACCTGCCCGGCCGCCGGCCCGCAGCAGCAATCCCCTGCCCGAACCGCCCACGATTCCCAGCCGGACGATCCAACTTCCGGCCATCCCCGACCTTCCTGTCCCACAGCCAGGACGATCCTCTCCGCGAGACATCGAACCGACCACGCGCCAAAATCCGGCCAAACCGCAACGGCAGCCGATCAGTCTCGATGACCTTCTCCCCCCGGCCGCCCGCACAGGCCCAAGAAATCCTGTCCCGTCCTCAGTTCCGACCGGCTCAACCCCCACCCCCTCGTCGCAAGGACGACCGAAGCGCCCAAGCAAATACGTCGGTTTCGACTCAGAATCCGGGAATCTACCCGCTAAAATCGCGCTCTCCGAACTCAGGCTCTGCTGCGATATCCTTAGCTTGGCATATGCTTGCGCCGCCAGCGACGGGCCGGTGAGCACGGATGAAGAAGAGCACCTGCAGGGCTGGATCTGGTGCGTGATCGAGAATACCTCCGACGCGGAAGCCGCATCCATGCACGAGGCTCTCCGACATGCCTCGGAACAAGGAAAATCGCGAGGCAAGCAGAAGCTGGAGTCCATCGCCGCCCTCGCTGACTCCATCCGCTCGACGGGAGAAACCAAACTCATCAAGGCCGCGGCCGAACTCTGCGGCGAAATCGTCGCCCATGACGGACGACTGGAACCTGGGGAGTACGCCACGCTTTCCACCGCGCTGAAAGGTCTCGGGGTCAGAAACGTAAAGGCCTCCAAGATCGCCGTCGAACTTCTCTCCGGAGACGATGAAATCACCGAGCTCATGGATGAGCTTGAGATCACGGCCAGGACTTCGACCGAAGAACGCGAACGCAAGCTCTCCATGGAATGGAGCCGTCAGAACGCCCGGATGCAGGCCGTGACGGACGCGAGGAAGCGCGAAGAGATGCGCCGTCGCATGGAGCTGATCCAGAGGATCCGCGATCTTTACCGAGAAATCGACCGACACGGATGAACCATTACCTCAGCAAATTCCAGGAAGCCCGGGAAATCGTCCTGCCCTGCCTCTACCAACCTCCGGGCACCAAGCTCCCCTCGGATGTCAATTTGCGCAAGAATGTCGCGACCCAGGAGGCGCGCAAGCAATCACGCGTCAAGCTGAGGGTGACTTCCCACACCCTGCCCGGAGTGGAGAGGGCCGTGAGCAAAGCTTGTGATTTCCTGCGCATCCCGCGCTCACGCGTCCATGCGTTCGTAAGCCCCGAGACCGGGAGGAACGCACAGTGCCTGATGATGGCCGACGAACCCATGATCGTCTTCGGATCAGCGCTGATCGAACTCATGAGCGAGGATGAGATCGCTTGCGTGGCAGGCCATGAAATCGGGCATTTTCTCCTCCCTGAAGCCTGCTACCTGTCCGACCCGGAAACACCAGAGGGACGCATCCATTGCCGTGCGGCGGAGATCACCATGGACCGCATCGGATTGGTCGCCTGCGGCGACCTGCGCGCCGCATGCAACACGGAGATGAAACTCATGAGCGGCCTCAAGGAGCCGCACCTGCGCATGGATGTGGCGGCCTTCCTGAACGAGGCGCGGCAGGCTTTCGACGGCACTTTCCGCCGGGAAGAAGACGACACCCACCCTCCGGCCCAGCTTCGGCTTCGCGCCATCGTGGAGTTCGCCAGTTCGGACGCATGCCTTAGGCCGTGGGGTCGTTCAGGCGGAACACCGGTCTCACAAGTCAACCAGTCTGTCGCACGACTGCTCAGCGAACATATTGATCGACATATCGTGGCGGAGATCGCCGAGCCCGTCCTGATGACCAAGGCATGGATCTATTGCCTCAGCCGAAGTCATGGCAACGAAATCGGCATCACGGTGCTCAATCAGGTCGGCCCGCCCGTGGAGATCGACCGCTTGCAGAAGGCATGGGGCTCGCTCGTGGGATTCAGCGGGGAGCAACTCAATGAACACGCCCTTCGTCGTCTGGTGAACTCCCTTGAGAACGCATTCGGACGCTCTCCGATGCTTACCGGTCAGCTCCTCGAACATCTGGCCGACGTGCCACAGTTCCAAGCCATCCACCAGCTTATCTCCAAAGAATGAGAGCTTACCTTCTTCAAGCCACGCAAAATGGCACGCAGTCTTGGCTCACACCGGATATCATCTTATACTTCGCGATCACCTTCGTAATCCTGGTGGGCGTTTTCATTTTCCGGCAGGAATTCTGGGAGACCGGCCTGGCCTTAGCCCGATGGTTACGACAAAGGAAAAGAGCATCGGATCAACCCGTGGGCAACCCTTGGGCCAACGAATCGGCCAAGCCGAAAGACGCCCGCCGCGGCGCTAACGCTCCGAAAAACGACTACACTCTGGATTCGGTCAGGCCCGCCGACCAAGATTCCGGACGGCAAGGCCCTCCGCAGCCCGTCCGCCCCACCCCTCCGCAACCTATGAAAGACCCCCAACCGTCAGCTTCCTCCAACCCCGCCGGCGAACTTGAAAAGACCTTCGCCCAGTTCGGCCAACGCATGGATGCGATGATTGCGCAGAACAACGAGTATCTTCGACAAGTGAAGCTGGCCGAAAAGGAGAAGAACGACGCGACCATCGAAAGCCGCAAGGCGGTCCAGGCGCTCGAAGAGCAGCTTCGGGCCAGGAACGCCCAGATCGCGGAGCTCGACGCCCTGCTGGACCGTAAGTCGATGATCCCTGGACTGAAGGCGCTCATCGAAGTGCGCAAGCTATGCATCGACATGCTCGGAACCCAGAAGCCGCTCGCGCATGACGACCTCATCAGGTTCGTCACGGACGACATCGACAGCAAACTGCAGGATCTCGACATCCGCACGATCGAATATCCGGAAGGAACGCCGCTCGAAAAGATCCCGGGCGAGCAGATCGAAGTCTCGCAACGTCATGAACCGACCGAAGATCCGGCCAGACACAACCAGGTCTTCAAGATGACGCGACCCTGCTACTATTTCGAGAGAGATTCTAAAAGAAACATCGTTGCCAAGGCTTCGATCACGCTTTATCGCTACGTCCCCTCCCGCCCCGCCTCCACCCCCTCAGCCTAACCTGAACCATGTCCGACAAACCCGCCAATATCATCGGTATCGACCTCGGTACCACGACGACCCTTGTCGCCCGGTTCAATGAGGCCGGCAAACCCGAGATCACGAACAACGACGTAGGCTACCCGATCACCCCGTCGGTCATCCAGGTCGAGGACGGAGGCGCCGTGATCATCGGCGACGAAGCCAAGAAGTTCCTCGGCACCGGCACCGCCAACGTCTTCGCCGAATTCAAGCGCGAGATGGGAACCGACAAGTCCTGGACGGTCGGCTCGAAGAGCGTCACGCCGGTGGAACTGAGCGCCTTGCTGCTCAAGAAGGTCGTCGCCGATTACGCCGATCAGTTCGGCCCGGCGCAGAGCATCGTCATCACCTGGCCTGCCAACTACCGCAACGAACAACGTGAAGCCACCAAGGAGGCTGCCGCCCGTGCCGGGCTCAAGGTCGAGTATTACATCGAAGAACCCACGGCTGCCGCGCTCTATTACGCGACTGACAAGGCCCTCGACGGCAAATACCTCGTCTACGACTTCGGCGGCGGCACCTTTGACGTCACGCTGATCGAAGCCCACGGCAACAACATCACCGTCCTTTACCAAGACGGCGTCCAGCAGCTCGGCGGCAAGGATCTCGACAACGCCCTCCTGAAGATCATCGGTGAGAAATTCCGGGCCAAGACGGGGGATGAGTTTGATTCCGTAGACTGCAACTTCGACAAGCTCGCCGTCGAAAGCACCAAGCACACGCTCTCCACCCGTCCGACCGTCCAGATCCGTCTGGTCTCCGGCAAGCATGGCCCGATCGCCATCGAAGTCAGCCGCGATGAATTCGAAGCCGGCATCTCTCACCTCGTATCCCAGGCTGAGATGGCCTGCGAGAGCGTCCTGCGCTGCGGCAAGGATGACCCCGCCCAGCACGTGAAGAAGTCCGACATCCGGGAGATCTTCATGGCCGGAGGCACCTCGCGCGTCCCTGCCATGCAGGCTTCGGTCGAGCGCCTGTTCGGCAAGAAACCCATGGTCAAGAACCCCGACCAGGCGATCGCGATGGGCGCCGCCATCTACGCGGCCCACAAATCCAGCGGAGGAACCCTCAACGCGCTGCAGGCCCGAGCCGTCGCGGACATCGACGTCTCCCTGATCGCCCCCCACTTCTTCGGCACCAGCGTCCTCAGCGAGGACAACACCGGCGTCTACAACGACGTCGTTCTGAGCAAAGGCACCAAGCTGCCTTGTCGCGAAGAGCGCACGTACTTCACCGTCAGCGACAACCAGACCAAGGTTAACTGCGACGTGACCCAGTCGGCGATCGAGGAGAAGAACACCGAATACGTCAGCAAGATCTGGGAAGGCTCGCTGGAACTGCCCTCCGGCCGCCCGGCCGGCCAGCCGATCAAGGTCATCTACGCCTACGACATCAACGGCACCATGCAGTGCTCGTTTGAAGACGTGAAGACCGGCAAGGTGACCAAGGTCGACCTGAAGCCAGGCAACTGATCGGGATGTGGCTCATCTTCGTCGGGATCGCCATCATCTGGACGGTCCTGGATTTCATCTTCAGCTCGGGCAAATCGGATGTCAGCCCCAACGGTCATCCAAACTCACCCCGACATAGCGGCGACGAGGCTGAGAACGAAATGCTTTCCGCACTGGCCTCCAGCATGACCATCGGCGTGTACTGCGCCCTGGGCGACGGCAACCTCGACAACCGTGAATTAGCCACGCTCCGGAGATGGAAGGATGAATTCGTCCGAAAGACTCCTCCGGAAATCAGCTCGAAGATCGGGGCGTCGATGGAAGCCGAGATTCAGAACAGCCTCAGAGGCGTCTCCGAAGATCATCTCCACCGGGCATGCCGCTCCCAGCAGGACCTCCCGGACGAGTACAAGACGATGACGATGGGGCTGGCCTTCGAGATCGTCGCGGCCGACCGCAAGGTGGAGTCCTCGGAAATGGCCTGCCTGCAGAAAGTCGCCAGACTGCTGTCCATCTCGGACGAGACCTTCAGGCGTCTCGAGGAAAAGCACCTCCGACCCATCCAGCTCACCGCCGCCACCTCCGGCCAGGCGAACGGCAGCGAACAGGAGAAGCTCCTGGGCATCGATCCTTCTTGGCCCAAGGAACGCAAGCTAGCGCAGCTCACCTCTGAATTCACCAAGTATAACGCCCGCATGCAGACGGCCCGGGATGACAACGTCCGCGCGCAGTGCCGTAAGATGCTTGAGATCATCGCCGATCTCCGGGAGGAGCTGCTCACCGGCAGAAAGCCGAATCGAACGCCCGCCGAACAACCTAGGACTACCTCAGGCGGCTCCCCTCGCCCGGCAACCGCGCCCCAGCGGCCTGCCTCACCGATCCCCGGCCCCGTAGGCTCCAAGGACGAGATTCTCATCGGCGTGGACCTGAATCTGCCTCCTCGGCAGAAACTCGCCTTCCTCGACGGCGAAGAGGCTCGCTGGAAAGGACGCATGACCAACCATCTTCCTCCTGCCGCGATGGCAAAGTGCGAGACGGCCCTCCAGGCCATCCGTCGGCTTCGGAACGTCTATCAGGCGCAGCTCTGACCTGACAGCAGGTATCCGTCTAATTCGGCTTCCAGACGGCGACGAAGGGACTCCAAGGCTTCGCCTGTCTTGAGCCAGCCACCCTCATAGAGATCAGCATGGCGAAGGTGGACGATGCCATAGCCAGCCCGAGCCAGCACGGCCACCCTTTCTCTCTGCAAATCCGGGTAATGACGGGGAAGTCCGTAGCCCGGAGCCCCGTCGAATTCGACATGGACGCCTCTGCCGCCGACATGATTGAGCAGGACGAAGTCCATGGATTCCTGACCGCAGGCTTTGACGCCCGCATGGACGGTGAATCCCGGTCCGCCGACGCGCATGCTGCGTTCTGCCGCATAACGTGACAACTCCGCCTGCAGATGCCTCTTGGCCTCGCCGACGACGGAGTCCGGCTTAAGCACGGGAAGCGTGAACGCTCCCTGGGTCGAATCGCTCAGGTGCAGATACCTTCGCAGGCGATCTGCCGTGGGCGGAAGTTCACCGAGTATCGCGAGGGTGTAAAGTCGTGCTCGACTGGTCGCCACATTGAAACGATTGGCGTTTTCATAGTGGGCTTTGGCGTAACGCGTGCCGACTCCGAGACCGAAGGTCAGAAGGATGACATCCCTTTCGTTGCCCTGCAGCTCCTCGGGCGTCCCCACGATGAGTTCCATCGCCCTGAAACGACCCTGCGTCCTTTCCCTGATCTCATGCACCTGATCGCGGGTAAAGGAGACCACGCCTACGGCCAGCAACCTGCCGGAGCTCTGACCTTCGAGGATCGCGCCCTCGAAGTAAGCCGAACCATCCTCGATGGCCTCGAGTATCTCCAGGACTTTTTCAACCTCGGCGTCGACGACGGCCTGACCGGGACGACGGACTCCCCCGGTGAAGATGGCGCGGAAGGCGCCTTTGCCGTGATTACGGGCGGTCTCGGTCATGAGCTTCAACCCTCCACGGTCAGCATAGAACTCATCGCTGGTGAAGGCGGCCAATGTCGGCCGGGAACGGAAATGTTCGTCCAGCATCACCTGCGGCAGCTGGGACGAGTAGGGACTACGGAGGATGAGATCCAAGATCGAATGCTCGGTGACTAGGATGCTCCGGGTCTTGGCGACGTCGTAAGCGACGCCGGTGCAATGGCGCTCCCAGGCCAGCCTTTCGAAATTACGGTTGAGAGCGAACAAGCCTGCGGCGCCGAGCCCTAGCTGACGTTCGTCACCGACCACACAGAAGCGCGTTCCTCGATAGAAAGCCGGGATGAGTTCGGCGATATTGACCTGGCTGGCCTCGTCGACGACGACCAAGTCGAACAAACCCAGCTCGAACGGAAAGACCGCGCTCAGGTCTTTGATCTCCGCCGCCCATAGGGGCAATGCCTTCAAGGCGGAAGCCACCTTCGTGGTCGCGAAGATGGACTTGAGCCTGGACGGCTTACGGAAGAAAAAGACCTGCTTGAATCTCTGCAGATCGCCGAGATTCTCGCAGGCGCGTGCCAGTCGGATCATCGCCAGCTGGGCCTCGGCGAGCTGGCCGCAAAGCTCGGCATGCTCGCGCCGCATCGTCTCCACCAGCTTGCGGATTTCGCCGATCTGCCGATCGAGGCGACCTTCCCTGCGGGCGAGATCATGGGCCGCACGCAGGGCCTTCACATAGGCGTCGATCCTGCGCAAAGTGTCGACGGGCCGATCAACGGTCCGCAACCAAGCTCCTCCTAGTTCGTTGGCGGCAAAGCCTAGCAACGATCGCACTCTCAGCGCCTTGGCCCGGGGCAAACCACGCCCCGAAGCCCGCGCCTGCTCGACCATCCGGGCGACATCTTCGACCACCTGGACGAAGACATCGTCGACCGGCGTGGAGCCATGCAGCCCCACGGCCTGGAGGTCCGCGAGCTGGTAATGCTGGATGTAAAAATCCCTGGCCTGACAAAGGCGGCTCAGGGCCTCTTCGGCCTGGGTCGCTCCTACCAGATACATCTCGATTGCGTCCTCCTGGGCGAAGATGCCGGCAAGCTTTCGTTCGATCTGGACGCGCAGTTCATGCACGCGGCGGTTCAGCACATTGAAGTCATCCCGGGCGTGCAGGTTGTCAGCCCAGGCGATCAATTCTTCGATCCGCGCCTTCTGCTGCCTTCTTCCATCCGGGTCGCCCACGGCGAGAGACAACGAACCGGGGCCCAGGATCCTGTCGACCTTTTCCCGGACGACGTCGAGCGCCGCCTTCTTATTGGAGACGAGCAGGACCTTCTTGCCCATCAGCACGGCGGACAGGAGCATCGCGGTGATGGTGTGGGACTTCCCTGTTCCGGGCGGGCCCTGGACGTAGCTGATATCCGAGGACCAGGCATCGGCTATCGCCTGCTTCTGGGGTTCTGAAAGCGAAAGGGGAATCAGGGGGACGATCTGCTCATGTACCTTCCGACGCATTTCATCGTCGCGTACCAGCACGGTGCTGCTCTGCTCGATGGATGAGGTCAGCAGCTTGGCTAAGACCGGATTTTCGACCCCTTCCCCACCGTTCACGCCTTCGGTCTGTCTGATCAGCTTGGTGAGGGCCTGATAAGTGGTCACCTCGGACGGGCGGATAGCCAGGAACAGATACTGGCAGTTGATGGCTTCGCCGGACGCCGAGCCGGCCATCCTCCTCAGCTGGCTGGGGATGGGACAATTCCCGTCGCTGAACGCGAACTGCGCCAACGCCGGAATCTGGGAGGCAAGGATACCGTACACGGCCTTGACCAAGGCGGCAGGATCTCCCGGCAGGCCGTTGGCCGTGGCGGCTTCGACATAGGCCTCGGCTTCGGCGATCGCGCGAAGCAACTCTTGCGTGAATAAGACGGCATGTTCGACGGGAGCTGCGCCGTCGGGCACGCTGTCCGCGCCGGGAATCAGCAGGGCGAGCAGGTCGTAGTTGATGAGGGTGTCCTCATGCTCGAACTCGAGGTTCGCCGAAGCTTCCCCTTCGGGCTCCAGATCCACCGGCATGATGATGAGCGGCCCGGCAAGCTCCCGGCTACGCCCTTCGATGGTCACCTTGCCTGCCACCAGGCCATACCCTACGTAGACCCCCTGATTCTCATCAGCGTCGATCTTCAACCTTGCCTGAGCCAGCCAAGTATCCCGGGACAGACCCGCGTAAAGTCCTGCGACGGACCCATGAAGCGGGGGTACGCCGGCTCCAGCCGGCCTGGAAAGACATGCCTCGAAGCCACCCCGGAAGGCGATCTTACGGGACATGTCCCGCAGGTAACCAAGGTAGTCGCTGACGCGCATGCCCTGCGGCTCAGAGCTTGGTCGACTCGATCAGGGCGTCCCTGAGATCCTTGATCACCCCGCTCAGCTGATCCGTGGACTTCGAATTGGATTCCACCGCGGCATGCTGAGCGGTCATCAGCACCTCCAACGACTGCTGCGCCTTGGCTTGGGCCTCCATGAGCCGCTGGAGCCTTTGGTCCAGCTTATCCGCGGAGACCTTCACATGCTCCCGGAGGACGGCATCGGCTTCGTCCTGTCGCTTCGCGGCGGCCTCGATCTGGGCGGACATCCGGTCGATACGTTGGATTACCAGCACGAGGCCGATGGCGACGGCCAGGAAAAAGGCCAGCAGGACATAGAGCTCTGGGGTCATCCGAACAAGGTAGGTCACCCTAGGCCGCCGACAAGATTTTTCCCTATTTTAAAGCCATTAGAGCGGCCCTTCGGCCTGTTTGAACTTGTTCGGAAGGCCTGCGTTTCATACTCCGTCTCATGGCAAACATCGTAGGCATCGACCTCGGAACGAGCACCACCGCCGTGGCACGTTTCAAGTCAGAGGGGATCGCCGAGACCACGGGGAATATCGACGGAGATACGATGACGCCTTCGGTCGTGCATATCGAATCCGACGGAGTCGTCACCTGCGGCAAGGAAGCCAAGAAACTGGTGGGGCTCGGGCATGACAATGTCTTCGCGGAGTTCAAACGTGAGCTAGGCGGACAGCAGAGCTGGACGGTCAACGGACGGACCATCACGCCCGAGGATCTCAGCGCTTACCTCCTGAAACAGACGACTTCCGACTACGTCCAGCAATTCGGCCAACCTGACACGATCGTCATCAGCTGGCCCGCCAACTTCACCGACCGGCAGAAGGTCGCCACGCAGGAGGCCGCCCGACGCGCCGGGCTGAACGTGCAGCACTTCATCAACGAACCGACGGCGGCGGCGCTATACTACACCCTTTCGCTCAAGCTGAACGGCACCTTCCTTGTCTACGACATGGGCGGAGGCACCTTCGACGTGAGCGTCGTCGAAGTCAAAGGACACGACGTCCGCATCATCTTTTCCGAAGGAGTCGACCAGCTGGGCGGAGCCGACATGGACACGGCGATGCTCGGAGTCATCGCCCGCAAATTCCAAGCCCAGACCGGGGGAGTCTTCGACCGCACGGATTGCAGCCTGACCCAGCACGAGATCGAAGCGCCGAAACATTCGCTGAGCACCCGTGAATCGACCGACATCCGACTGGTCTCCGACACGCTCGGCCCGACGAAGCTGACCATCACCCGCGCCGAATTCGAAGAGGCCATCCGCCCCTTGGTGGCCAAGGCTGAAAAAGCCTGCCTCGACATGCTGTCGTCCAACAACATCGAGCGTAGCTCCCTTCGCGAAGTCTTCATGGTGGGAGGCACGTCGCGGATCCCTGCCCTCCAGGAGAGTGTCCAGAGGCTTTTCGGCCGCAAACCGGTCATCCGTGAGCCCGACCATGCAGTCGCACGCGGAGCGGCCATCTACGCAGCCCTCAAGACTGACCCTGCCAAGCTCACCCACCTGCAACGCGCGGCCATCGGCGCGGTCAAGGTCATCGACATCACCCCGCACTACTTCGGCATCGCCCTGCATGAGAGCCATTCGACCACGGCGACCTTCAACCGTATCCTGATCGAAAAAGGCCTTCCCGTGCCATATTCTGTCGTCAAAAGATTCCAGACGAGCCCGGGCGAGAACAAGACTGGCATCCGCCTCGTGATCACCCAGTGCCCACGTTCAGAACGGGATATCTCCAAGGTCAGGATCCTTCACGACAAGCACGTGCCCATCAATCCGCACGGGAGCGCCGGAGACCCGGTCGAGGTGACCTTCTCCTACGATGCCAACGGAATGATGGAATGCATCCTGCATGAGATCAGCACGGGCAAGAAGACGCAGTTGAACCTGCAGGCCGACTGACCCATTAGGGTTAAAGCCGGCTTATACAGGACAGACCCGGCCTATCCGCGACTCAGCCTGGACGTCACCTTGGACACGCCCACTAGGACTTCCTGCTTCAACGCGAAGGATTTTTGCCACCTATTTCGTTCCTGAGACGAACGATCAGATCCAGGATCTCCTGATTCCCGGGTTCGGCTTCGAGCGCGGACTGGGCGTATACCAAGGCCAAGGCCGTATTGCCCGCAGACCGGGCTTTGAGCGCTCGAACTAGCAGCTTGCTGCCCGCGTTGGTCTTAGAGTTTAGACGGGGGTCGGGGGCCATCCACAGGGCGAGCTTATCCTTGCTGAAGAAGCCCCCTTTGTTGAAACGAGCGAAGACGACCCCCTGCCCCCTCTCCTCGTAGAACCAAGTCGTCGTATCATCATCTTCGACCACCTTGTCCGGAGCTCCCAGCAGTGCGCGCACCTCATCGTGCGTCATATCCCGACTTAAAGCCTCCCACGGGGATCTGCGATCCGCCTGGTTCTTATCATCCGGATCGGCGGCCATCGGCACAGGGACAGGAATTTCCTTGATGACGATCTTATCGACCGGCACCTCGACGATCTTCTCCACCTCTTTGACCACTTCCTTGAGGACGATCTTCTCAACCGGCACCTCGACACGTTGGGTTACCACCCTATCGACGGTCTGAGTGACAATCTTTTCGACCTTCTCAGGGAACAAATACCGCCCGACCAGCACCCCGACGACCAACCACACCAGCCCTGCGGCCAGGAAGCCGACAAAGCTGGTCCCTCCGCCCTGCGCAGGTTTCTCGGGGCTAGGCGGCGTGACAGCCATGAAGGATGGATAAGCGGGGCCAACCGCGAATCAACCAGATTGGTCTGGTGTAAGAATATGAAATCAACGTCAGAACGCCTCCCGGATACTGGACTTAGGGCCTGCGCCAAAGAACGACCTGATCCTCATAGAATGCGACCCACCCGCTTTCATCGTCGCTGACGTAGTACCATACATCCACGACGCTGACCCTTCTCCTCAGGGGCGCTCCGAGCATCTTCCAAATCTGGCGGCGAGAGAGGCCATTTTTGACTCCGACCCATGCCGACATCCACTCTGCCGTATAGCCTGCAGGAATATACTCGTCCACGACCGGAGAACTCACGGCTGATGACCCTGAATGGATGGCCGGTACGGCCGCCTCACCCAAGGAGCGCTCGGTGACTCCGTGACGAGTCTGATGAAGGGAGCCAGGAAACACCTCTGCGCCCAACCAGAAGCCCAGGCATAGGCATGCAAAAGACGCGAAAACCGATGTCCATCGGGGCCGGAGCCGACTGCTCCTATCCTTCGGAATCTCTCTCATGCCTTCCCGTCGCCCCACATGTCGCGCTTCCGCTTGGCGCGGCGCTCTTCGAGATACTTCTCGTAGGCCTTCTGGAGCGCGGCGGGGCTTTCGGGCGTCAGGCCATGCTTGATGGCGTCGATGATGGTGAAATGGTTTCGGTCCATGACCTTCACCAGACCATGGATGCAGCGCATGAGCTGGCGGCTGGTGAGCACGGCGTCCTCCAGAGGGAATTCGATGATGGCGCGGACCTCGCCGTCCTCGGCGTCATATTCGAACTGCACCATCTTCGACATGAGGCTGATCTGCAGGAGCGACTGCATGAGCGCCAGTTTCTGGAACGAACCGGCGTTAGCCGGGAAATGGTAGACCTCCGGAGCGATGACCTTCAGGTAGGCGCCCTCCTCTTCCAAGGCGATGACCAGGTCGATGTGATGGTTCTTAGCCCCGGCCTGCATGTACTTCTTGGTCGGCATCCGCATGCGCAGGTGCTGCTTTCCTTCCTTATGCAGGTAGTCAAGCCGCTCCTGATCGAGGAATTCGGTGATCTTCTTCAGCGTCGTAGCCATGGGAAAGACTTCAGAGAGGAGGCTGGGCGCCGTCGGCGTCCGGCGATGAATCGGATCCCAGCTGGCGCAGGCGTTCAATCCGGCGCTCCTTCAGGAAACGTTCGTAGTTCTGACGCAGCTCGCTCGGCTTCTCGAGGGGGATGCCGCCGGTGATGGCGTCATGGATGGCGGTGTGGTATTCATCCAGGGCGTCGCTCAGGGTGTAGACCGAGCGCATCAGTTGCTGGCGCGTCAGGTCGGCGTCCTCGAGCGCGAACTCCACGATCGCCTGGATCTCGCCTTCGTCCGGATCGTACTCGAACTGCACCATCTTGGTCATGTGGCAGATCTGCAGGAGCGTCTGGAACAGGGCCAGCTTGTGGAAGGAGGTGCCGTCGTGATGGAAGCGATAGGCGCAAGGAGCGGCGATCTTGAGGAACTTGCCCTGCTCTTCGACGGAGATGACGATGTGCAGGAGCTTATCTCCGTCGACATCCACGTACTTCTTCATGGCGAAGCCGGTCCGAAGATAATCATTTCCCTCGGAATGGGAGTAGCGCAGGCCTTCGTCGGAAAGGAAGGAGATGACTTCGTCGATGGTGGTGGCCATAGTGTTCAGGAAAGGGATTTTTGGATGAAATCGAGGGCCTGCAGCGTGTCGGGGTGCTTGGGACCTAGGGCGAGGACGAAGCGCCGATGTACTTCTTTGAATGTTTCCTGTAGGCGCAGGAAAGGCTCAATCTCTTTATTATGGGACTGCCCGGCCGGAGTCGCCTTCCAGGCCTTCTGGAGCTCGCCCAGCCGGGCAAAGCCGATCGAGGCCGCCTCGCCGAGTCCGATGTTCCAACACAGATTAGCCTGTAGTCGCGGCTCCTCGCCCGGCTCCAAGGCAGCCAGGGCTTTCCGATAGCATTCGATGGATGCCTGATAGGACTGCATGCCGGAATGCCAGAGACCTAGGCGATTGTGCAGACGCGCATACTCCGGGCCTTTGGCGAGACCGGCGTCCTCCAGGCACGCGATGGCCAAGCGCAGGCATTTCGCCTCTTCGTTGGGATGGTCGGGCCCATGCCACAGTTCGGCCAGATCGGAGAGCGTCCAGCTCAGCATGCCGTCAGCGACCGGGAACTCGTTCAGATAGGTGTCATAGATCTTGGCGAAGGCCTCCTTGGCCTCCGGCTTCTTGCCTCGGAACTTGAGCAGCCTTGCCTTCATCATATCCATCAGGAAGTAGATTTCGGAGGTGTCGCTCCTCAGTCCGATCTTGGGCAAAGCCGCGGCGATGTAAGCGATGTTGGCATCCAGGATGGCATCCTGAGGCTTGCGGAACTTGAACCCCAGATTGAACAGCCTCCAGAAGAAGCGGAAGATCGTGACGAGGTTGCGGTCAGGGAAGGTTTCTTTGCGCGGCTGGTACTTCGTCAGGACATCGCTGGATTCCTTGAACTTACCCAACGCCTCATAAGATTTGGCCAGCTTATCGGCATAGCGCTCGATGTCGGTCAGTCCAGAGAAAGGATCCTTGGCGGCCCAAGCCAAGGCCTGGTTGAGCAGAACGATCGCCTGCTCATGATCTCCCCGCGCGGCGGCGAAGGTCGCGACATAGTTGGCCGCATGATCGCCCATGTGCTTCCATGGGTTCGGCTGCATGATGGCGATGGCGAGCATCTGCCGGGCGTAGTTCTCGGCCTCGTGATGACGTCCGAGGAAATAACAGGCGCCGGCCAGGTCTCCGAGGCGGGACTGGAACGAAGGGTCAAGGCTGCCTACCCTCGCCTGCTTGCAGCGAAGATTGGCCAGCGCCAAGGCATGGATACGCTCGTAGTCCTTCTGGCTCCAGCAGAAGGTGATGAAACGGCGGCGGGCCAGTTCCATCTGAGGGCTGGGATTACCGTAGCGGGCGGCGACCTCCTTGAGGCTGCGCTCGAACTCCGCATAGGCCTCGACGGTCTTGTCCTGGGCCGCCAGCATCTCCGCCCGGGCGGCGATGTCCAGAGGACGCAGGTTCTGAGCCTGCTCCCAGTAGTCTTGGTTGCTCTGCTGGCGACGGGCTCGCTCCATGGGGATTGGGCAAACCTAGGCGTACCTACCCCCTTGTAAAGCCCCGAGGGCCGGAAATCCGTTTGCGAACCTTTGTATCAAAGTTTAAGAAAACGAGATGCCCCCCAAGCGCCATGCCACGTTATCCCTGTCGGGTCCCGAAGATCAGACCGTCGTGCTCGTCGCTGATTTCGATCAGCTGATTCTTACCCGCAGGCAGGAGAACGGCTACCGGCGGGAACCGGACGGCGCCACGCCGTTCTCGTCCGCCGCCTCGGCGGACTTCTGGACACAGCTCGAAAGCCTCGCGGCGAAAGGTCTTCGTGACGGAACCTGCGACATGGTCGACGGCATAGGCTGGAAGTTCGAGGCACGTGACGGAAAGAAGAGCTACTCGGCCAACGGCCAGATCCTCGAACAAGGCTATGTCGGCGACACGCCGCCCGCAGATTCCTACGCCGAGCTGAAAGGCCTGTTCGAACTGCTCAAGCGGTAGGCCATGGCCAAGCCTACCCACGCCATCGATCCCGCGGTCAGGAAGATGTCCATCGGCCCTCCTCGCATCTCCAGTTCAGCCGTCGGACGGCCAGCCGCGCGCGATGAGCGAAGAACGTGAATTCCGTGATAAGTGGCGCGCCCGAATCGATGGCTGCGGCCCTTACTGCAGCTGCCTTATCATCATCGTCATCCTGACCATCACCGTCCTCGCCTTCCTCATCCGCGGGGTTTGAGCAAGCCTCTCAAGGACGAAAGCCGGTGACCGTATTGGCTCGACGGATGAGCGCGTCACGCTCGGTCGGGGTGGACGGATGGAAGAGACCGTCGTGGACCA
>JACCDM010479125.1_pt1 | contig 17520 bp, 16 predicted proteins | sample 7445851 | NCBI WGS metagenome assembly JACCDM01 (sample SAMN15323438, study PRJNA562643) | freshwater metagenome | isolation source: river surface water | place: USA:Blue River Watershed | collected 2017-08-16
ATGAATATTCCAGTGTCTCAAGAACTGCTATATCAATCTAAGTATTTTTATAACAATGGGAAAACCTCCCCAACACAGGCTATTGAGAGGCTATTGAGAGGCTATTGAGAGGCTATTGAGAGGCTATTGAGAGGCTATTGAGAGGCTATTGAGATATCTGTATATCTGTAATGAATAAAAATAAAAATATAAATAAAATATATAATTGTATGTATTTATGTATGTGAATATAGATAAATAGTGCTTCTGCTTCATAAAAACACAGAGGGATTACGGGATTATTCTAGAATTATCTTGTTGTTTATGTTATAGATATCGATATATTTTTGCGGTATTTTTTCAAATGAGATGAGATTCATATTAAACTCAAAGTTATCAAGAAAGTTATTATCAACAAGATATTTATGTAATTCATTTTTAGAGAGTTTGGCGAGAGCAATTGCCTTTTCCTTTGTAATACCTGTGCCAATTTTAGGAATGTTATCGCTTTTATCTCCATAAATAGCTTTGAAGTTTAAATCAATAATAGCATCATCATATCCGCGCTTCTTCAATTCTTTAAACTGCATATTAAAGACCAAGACATTCTTATCTACCAATTGAAGAAAGTCATTATCATTTGTAATAATAATAATCTTAGAAGCAATCTTTGGTTTTAGATATTTATGTGTTAGATATACAATATCATCTCCTTCTAATCTGTCTGAATAGATACTCTTCAATTCCAGCTTTTTATTAACAAACTCATTAAATATGCTAAAAATGTTTTTATTAAAATTATTCTTCTGGCTTCTAGTAGCCTTATACTTATCATAAATATCATTTCTCCAAATATCACTACGCAAACAATCATAACACAAAATAATATTTTCAGATGTAGTCTTCCACATTTTACATATCTTCTTCATATCGTTACTGATATGTTTATAAAAGGCATTAATGAAGTTTTCATTTTTAATAATATCATCCACATTAATTTCAGGATAATTTTTTTGAAACTTATACCATCTCATTGTAGCAAAATATCTATGAAAAATATAATAGCTACAATCAATTAGTACAATATTATTATGCTTATTCAATTTAATAATATTCATATACTTTATATTATTCTTATTTATTTAAATAATAAATCAATTTTTATATTATATTATTTATTATTATTCAACCACTCATATGCCTTTTCCATAACAATTTTTATCTGAGCCTTATTTTTCTTCAATTCTCTCCATTCAATTTTGACATTCTCAAAATTTTCCTTCTTATTTGTACTAATATCTTTAAGCTCATTAAGACGAAATTTAACAAATATATTATAATCTGTCGGTTTCTTATCTTCGCCTTTCACAATATCAATATTTTCACTATTGGTTTCCTGGGTACTTACAACTGTTGCCTTTGTCTTTGTCTTTGACACATTTCCTTGCGTTCCTTTTCTGCCTTTTCCTCCTTTAAGAACATCATTCGTATTTATATCTCTCGTAATACATTTAGCCATATTTGATGCACCCTTTTTATCTATAATATTTCCCTCTTTTTCTTCATTACTTGGAGTACCAGCGGTACCCGTAGTACCCGTAGTATCTGCGACTGTATCATCCGCATTAGCCGCATTGACGGTATCATTAGCCGTATTGACGGTATCATTAGCGGCATCAGTATTCGCAATAATAGGGCATTTATTATTTTTGCCATCTGTTCTATTCTCATCGATTTCATTATCGCATTCATCATCACATACATTATAAAACTTTTTGATATCTTTTAAATTATAAGAGCCATCTTTACCACACATTTGCTTTAATTGATTAATCTTTTCAATATCTTCAGTTTCGCAATATAATGACATTATATTTTTGATAACAGGTTCTTCGTGAGTAATGCGAGACAGTTGGTCATTTTTTGTCCATATTTTTTTATTATTTTTGACATCAACAATCCATAACTCTTTATCATAGCCTTCCATTATAGAATTGATATCATAGCCTTCGGCAGACAATCCATAATGGAGAGGCGATAATTCTGTTCCTGTATAATAATTCTTAGAAGAATTAATACAAACCTTCTTTACAGCACTCATATTTATTATGATATATGTTATATCATATAAATCAATTTTTATATAATAATAAAAATGTCTATAATAATATCTATTTATAAAAAATTGATACTCGCGAACAGCTTTTTTATTATTCTAATAATACGCCCCATAAACTCATAAGGCTTATTTAAAAGTAATTATGTGCTTTTTATACGAACTACACGAATATATTGAATTATTAAAAGAACAATATAATTTTGACGAGAAGATTATCGATAATATTGATGAGGTTGAAAATAATATTGTTGATATATACTATAATAACAAAATATACGATATAAACGAACAAATAGATAATCTATTATCGCATTTAATTATTGACGCAAATGAAAAAATCAATACATATGATAACAAAGAAAGCAGCAATAGCTGTAAGATAATTAATGAAATGAAGGAAAATATTATAGATATATATGGTATTAATAAAAAGAAAAAGAAAGAATATTATTCATATATTTGCGATATTAAAAATATCACAATAGAATAAATGGCTAATGGTTTTATTAAAAATATTTTTAATAAATATTTTTCAAAAATGAATCCGCTAAAATTTATAAAAGTATCATTGACTATAATAGCTATATCTATATATATTTGGTTTTTCTGTTTAATAGCAATAATATATGATACTTATAGAGAATCTGTTCATAAATTAATTGAGAATTCTCCTGTTGAAAGCCTTGTTAGTCATACAGTAGGATACAATCAGCCCGTAGCTGTTATATTTGTTATCATAATTGATAAAATCATATTTAATAAAGCAATAATGAAACTTTATGTTTTTGTTTTTGGCATATTAACACTTCTTATTTTGGTACTCTTAGGAGCGTGGTTTCTAATAAAAAGTATATTTATAATTAGTTGGGCAGCATATGTATGGCCATTTGACGAATTAAAAGAAGTATTTAACATAATATTAAGAGAGTCTCCGTTTGTCAGTTTTGCTATAACTAACTTATTGCGAATATTAAAGATATTCCTAAGTTTTTTTAAGAAAAAAGAAAAATTTCAAAATAAGTTTGATATGGCATCTCTTATTAGATCGCAATATGAAGCGCGAAGGATATATATAAAAGAATTAGAAAAAAATCTGTATAATAAAGCTAAGCAGCATTATGAGAAAAAAGAGACATATATGGTAGATGTTATGAAAGTGCGGGAACATACGACCGACGCAATTATTTTGAAAAACTTATCAATAATTACATCAGAAGAAGATATAGCTGACGCAAATATATCTGATTCTGCGACAATTTTTGATGTTAATATAAAAATTGCCACAAAACTCTAATTGAGATATATTGAGATATATTGAGATATATTGAGATATATTGAGATATATTGAGATTCAATTAAAAATATTATTATAGAATAAATGGGATATAAATTAGAACATTATTCTAATTCATCAAATAATGATATTGAAAAAGAAGCACAAGAAATAGCAAGTATAATCTATGATTATGAAATGATTATCAAGATAACTCTTGTTATTATATTAATATATACATTTATTTCTAATATATTTATGATTAGCTCAGAGATTATTAATAATAATTTAAAGCTATATGCTTTCATAGCTCTGCTGATTATAATATATATGCTTCATAAGTTTGATATAATATCGTTATTAAAATTATTGGTGATTTTAATTTTCGCATCATTTATGTTGGCATTATTATATTATAATTTTGAGAAGCTTGAATTTTTAATATTATTCTATTATTCTTTTAATTATCAATTAGAAAAGATATATAATGAGACCAAAACAAATTATAGCGAAGTATTATTTACTATAATTTTCTTAGCCATCATCTCTATAATATCCATAGTGTTATATTGGGATAATATATATACTGATGCCAAAAAATTATCCAAATGTAGCAAAATAATTAACACAATTGAGAATAATAATAAGAAAAAGAAACCATTTGTTTATAATATTATAATTATAAATAATGATTTAATAGATACTTCTACATCAAAATATATATTTAAAATAACATACGATTTTATAATGAAAAAAACAACAATTGATTATGGAACTGATAATGGAAAATATAATGATGGTTCAGAATCTTTTAAAAAACCAAACTATAATATAGAACAACAAAAAAAACTTATATTTTTATATTTTAATTTAAGAACAATGAAAAGTGAAATAATAGAAAATATAGATGCGAATATCTTGAATGAAGAACGATTTAAATATATACTCGTAGATGATAATAATAATAAGCTACCGCTGGACGAAACTTCGCGAGATTTAATAAAATTCACCAAGATATATTCTAAAAATGAAAACTATAGTATTAATATAATTAATGATATATTATATGCTAAAAATAATCGTGAAAAGTTATTCATCTAATAAAAACAATCCAAAGCAAATACAAAATACAATTTTATTATATTATTGTAGATTAAATGGATATTCAAGAAAATCAAGAAAACAGCAGTTTTAATGAGATATTAAATATATTAAATCTATATATATCAGGCTTTGAGGCATATTCATATTATATATTATACACTTTGTCTAAGGTCTCAAATAATAGTTATAATATGTCTGTTTATCAGCATTTGATTATTTTAATATTTATAGCTCTCATAATATTTATTTTGATTGTTATGTATTTTGATGTTATTTATAGAGAAGCAAGTAAAATAAAGCGATGTCGTGAAATAGAACAGGCAATAGAAATCAATGACAGCTTGGAATATCCCTATAGATATAATGTATATCTTATTAAAAAAAATATAGTGGATAAATCATTATCAAACTTTAGTTTCTGTCTTCAATATGATTTTGTTGCTAAAACTACAAATGTCATTTTTGGAGAAAATAGAACTGTAAACGATATTATATTTTCTCAACCTGATAAAATAGATAATAACGATAATTTGTCGCCTGCTTTTGTATATTATGATTTGTCAAAAGATAATTATGATTATCTAGAATATACCAATATAGATTCTGATAATAATAAAAACAGTGGTGTATCAACAGATACTTTAGGGAAAACATATTATATTAATAAAAATGTAATAATGGATCCAAAAGAATATATCTTTGTTATTACAAGATATGATAATAAGATAGTAGGAAATGATAAACAAGCATATGAACTTCTAAAATTTGTTAAAAATGCCGGATTTGATAGAACATCGGTAAATCTATCGGCTATATACAATATCTTATATTCCATAGATAATAAAAAAAATAGTGTAGTAATATAAATATTTCTATTACTGTGAATGTGCTTTATACAAATACTTCTTCGAGTAGCTTCTTCAATTCATCAAGCTTTTCGGGATTTTTAATTTTTGGATAATTTATATTAAATTCTATAAACATATTGCCTTTGTTATTAGTATTTAATATAGGCAATCCTTTTCCTTCTAATAGATATTTTTTGCCATTTGAAATGACACCAAGTATCTTTGTGTTTATCTCAATAGTATCTTTAAAATATGGTATAGTTATTACCTCTCCTATTATAGAATTTATAAAAGATATGTCTGTCTTATAATGAAGGTCGTTTCCGCTCCTCTTGAAATGTTTATGCTCCTCTATTTTTATGCTAATTATTAAATCGCCTGGTTTAACATTTTCTGTCTTAGGTTGCTCTCCCAATTCGGGAAAAGCAGTTTTATAAGATTCATTAACGCCTTTCGGTATAATTAAAGTAGCCTTGATATCCTTATTATAAAATCCTTTGCCATTACATAATTTACAACTTGCCTTGCCTTTTATAACTATACCTTCGCCACCGCATTTGTTACACTGTGATTGAAATATAGTCTGCATTATACCCATACTTTGAATACGATGTATAAATCCTTTTCCATCACAATCAGGACATTCCTCATTACAATTCATACAATATTTCTTCAATTTAATATTTAAATCCTTATTAAACCCTTCATATATATCATCCAATGTTAAATTAAATACGCTTTCTATAGAATCCGCCTTCTGTTGTTGTCTATTTCCTCTTCTTCCACCTCCGCCACCTCCGCCGCCACCTCCGCCGCCAGCACCAAAACTAAAAAAACTCTCTCCGAAACCGTGTTCGTGACCTCTAAAAAATGCTTCAAAAATATCTTGATGGCTCCTCATATTATCCTGAGAACCTTCATTATAATTATTATCACCGCAAGCATTATATCTATCTCTTTTCTCCTTATCTCCTAAAATATTATAGGCATTTGATATTTCTTTGAATTTTGTAGCACATTCAGGATCACCTTTGTTTTTATCAGGATGATACTGCATTGCCTTCTTTTTATAAGCACTCTTTATTTCATCATCGCTGGCATCTCTACCAACATCCAATACCTTATATAATTTATGATTATCTCCCATCTTTTATAAAATAATATATTAAATGTTTATATAGAAAAAAAGTAAAAAATATATATATAATAAATATAAATAATATCATAGAATATCATAGAATATCATAGAATATCATAGAATATCATAGAATATCAGGACAAGATTAATTACAAACATATCTCATCATAATATTCATAGTGTATAGCTCTTGGTTAAGTAATTTGAAGGCATAGGGCATTCTTACCTGAGCAATATCTGTATTATTTTTGCAATATTTACAGCTATAAATATTTTTATCGGTATTTACATTCGCATGCATCCCGCATTTCTTACAGATAAAGATGCGATAATTATCTGATACATGAAGCATTCTTTCGGCAAGGAAGTTTGATGTTCCGTGAGCAATAAAGCAATCTCTTTCCATCTCTCCCAACCGAAGACCGCCCGAACGAGCTCTTCCTTCACTTGGCTGTCGTGTAAGCATAACAATAGGGCCATTTGAACCGCGAGAATTACCAGTCCATACAGATTTGCCATTACGTCTTACCATAAATACTTCTGTTGATACACTTAGACAATATACAGCTCCTTGGTAATAATAGATATTCTCTTTATTTGATTTATCATTTGGATCATTTACAATCGGTTTATTTTTATTTTTAATAATAGTAATCTTCCAATATCTATTATATCGTGATTTAATCCCACTCCATCCTGCGTGAATCAATAGACGCATCATATCATCTGCCAGACTTTCGCACAATGTACAATACATATTATCAAAATTGTTTTTGATATCATCATTCTTTACAGATACCATAGATTTAATGAGATACCTACATTGAACCGCGCTTAACTTCCATACCCAATCAGGGAGATTGTATTTTTCACTCAAGGTATTAATATAATCCACAATCTCGTCATTATCATTATTTCCATATCCGTTAATTAGCATTGCATTTTCTTTATAAATCCCATTATAAGCTATCCATTTACCAAAGAATGACAACCAAGCCTCCATATTAATAGGCTTATTACCATAGCCATTTGAAATATCCAATTGATAATCTACCGCATTCCACAAAGAATCCTTTTTATATCTCATCTTCTGTCCTTGTATTTTACTTGCCTCCACAAGATTGAATGCTGAATCCTTAGCATTTGAGGCATACATTCGGTGTCCAATAGTTACATCTAAATCTACCATATTATTTGTGATGTTATACATATATCCCTTGTAGTCGGGATATTTATATATTTCTACGGGTTTTTCATATACAAGAGCATTATTTTTCAATATTGCTACATTATCTTTGATACTAATATCAGCAATTTGCTTCCATCCATTATCTGTGAGAACTTCATGATCTTCAGTAAGACAATGAACCTTGTCTGTAACCATATGTTTAAGCCTTTGGTAATATGTGGGGCCGATAAAAATTTCCGTCCTAATTTGTTCTCCTGTTCTTCCATTATACATAATCTCATTTCCATATCTTTCCATACCAGACATTTCAAGTACCTTTGCGATATCCTCAACAGTACAATCGTTATATGGCGTAGAATCTCCAAAAGCCCCAATATGACACCCCGCTTTTCCCATAATACATTCCATAAGCTGAGCAATAGTCATACGCGACGGAATTGCGTGAGGATTCATAATAATATCCGGTACAATTCCATCCTTAGTATATGGCATATCCTGATGTTTATATGTCATACCAATAGTACCCTTTTGAGCACTACAGCTTGCACATTTATCACCAATCTCCGGCTTACGGTTTTTGCGAATACGCACTTTACAAAACTTGTAGCCTTCGCTATTAATACCACTATAATTCATATCAATATATCCGTCATCATTTGTTTTCATAGTAAGACTGCTATCTTGATATGAAATTTCACCATTAATTTTTTTAGGCATAACTTTTCCGACAATAATATCATTTCCTGTTACATAAGTATTCTTTGGAACAAAGCCATTTTCATCTAATTTATCATAGCAATATGGCTTCTTCTCTGTTTTGTCATTAGGATTTGTAAATATTTCTTCTTCCCCCGTGCTATGATTCTTATTACAAACATCCCTAAGTGCTTTGTAATAGGTGCTTGTAAATAATCCACGGTCTAATGCTGACTGATTAATCATAATACTATCTTCTTGATTAAATCCTGTATGGGTCATAATAGCAACAATAGCATTAACGCCGGAGGGCAATTTGTGCGCCATAGTATATTTTGACAATTTAGTATATACTAATGATTTTTGCGGATAATTCAAAATATTCCCCATAGTATCAATGCGTTTGTTGAAATTACTTGCGTAAATACCAAGCGCCTGTTTGCCCATAGCACATTGATAGCAATTTCTCGGCGATTGATTATGGTCGCTGAAAGGAATATTTGCTCCAAGAATACCATTCATTAAGCTTGGATGAATCTCGCAATGGGTATAACAAGGAGGTAAAGCAGTTCCTTTAATACCTTCATCCAAATCAGCTGGAAATGTTGCAATCATAGCTGTATTAATTTCATCGCAATCCATATATTCAAGAAATCCCTCTTCATCCAAATAGCTTTCTTCGTTATTATCGCCATCATCAGCTTTACGAGAATCCTTGCTATTATTGGTATAAATATAGGGTTCGTTAGGAGATATGAAATAGTCAAAGTTTTTATCTCTAATATAATCTTCCCATTTCATATTTTTTCTCTTCAAAATCTTTTCAATTCGCAATACACTCTTTTTTAATTTAGCATCATAATCTACAATAAATAGAGGTCTGTACATACGCCCAGCCTCCGTACTGATAATAATGTTAGATTTTTGAATATTCCAAACAACTGATGTCATTGGATGAATAATACTAGACCTCTTATAATGTTTTAGCGTTTTGTATAGTTCAATAGGTTTATCATAATATCCAATAATATCACCATTTACCATAATATAAACATTTGAACTATTTCCCATATTCTTAAGGAAATTAATTGCCGATTTTTCCAAATTATCTCCTGGCTTATCTCCAGATTTATAGCTATCATCATACATAACAACACCCAATTCTTCAAGAACCTTTCTAATATGATAGCTATTCATAGCTATTGAAACATTCGTGCTTAGTGCCATATTTTTAACCAATCCTACCGAACTACCTTCGGGCGTCTCGGCAGGACAAATCATACCAATTTGCGAATTATCCAATTTTCTAGGCTGTACAAGCTTTCCATTCTTTTCCATAGCTGTATTAATACGCCTCATATGCGACAAGGTGCTCGCATAGGACATACGATTGAGAACTTGCGATACACCTTGTTTGATATTCTGAAAACTACCGATACTTTTGATACCCCAGTTACCGGTAGAGAATGAATATTTAATCCACGATTCCAATAAAGATTGCTTGAAAAATCTGTGAATGCTAATATCCGAAATAATATTTGAAAGCGGTGTATTTGAATTGCCGCGCCACATACTAAGCTCCTTCTCAATAGCAACTTTCAGCTCCTTTGTCAATTTTCCATAACACTGGCGAAACAAGTTGCTCATCAAAACACCAGGAGTATCTACACGCTTATTAATATATGAATCGCGATTATCATATGTATCATAACCAAGATAAATACGAATCATCTTGCGAATAATATATCCAATATATAGCGCCTTTCTTCTATAACTCTTACCAACGTGCGGAAGAAAATCATTCAGCAAATTATTATGTAAAAGTGCCTTATTTACGGAATGTTCGTTATTCTTATTAGAACCATTCATAATTTTAATAAGAACGCATTCGGCCTGTTCTTGCGTCTTAATATCGCACGCATCCTCACAACAAGCCATCAATTCGGCAATAACTCTTTTATTCTCTTCCTTTGTTGTATCATAAACAATATGATGAATAATTTCTTTGTCGCTGAGAATACCAAGAGCCCGAAACATTACAAATACGGGAACCTCTGACCTAAGAAATGATGTATTAATACGAATGATGCGTCCCATATGATTTAATTTACCACTCATATTAAGACAGGTGGTTTTGGGAGGAAGATACGAAGAATTACATACTGAACGAATTTCGGCATACAACCCTTCGCTATTATTGTTAGGATGAAATACAAGTGTTTTATTTTCATTAATTCTATCTTGTGAAATAAGCACCTTTTCATTTCCATTAATAATAAAGTAGCCGCCGAAATCATAAATACATTCGCTATTATTCTCTTCACAGATTCCTTGCATCTGATTAAGAACGCAAAGTTTAGACCTAACCATAATCGGTATTTTGCCAATGTATATATTATTAACGGTTTTGTCAAACTTCTCAATCATCCCATTTTTATTAGTGTATTCTGTAACAATATGAACATTAACATAGATACCACTTGAATACGACATATTGTTCATTCGAGCAATATATGGAGTCATAATATTATGCGTTCCATCATTCATTTGATAACTGGGTTTCGTGATACTTGGTTGAAGAATATTAATGGATATCTTATAGTTATTATCGTTAATTGATAAATCACTTTTAGGATTAGTTACCTTGACTTTGATAGGATTAAAGCCGGCAATAATTTGTCCAAGTGTATTATCTACAAACTTATTATAACTGTCTATTTGATGTTTTACAAGTGGGTTTGATGATTCTTGAGAACCCCCCTTTAAAAAATAGGTATCCATAATATCCCAGCAGTTATTTGATGAAAACATTATATGATGAATGCGTGTTCGTACGTTAGTTAATTATAATTAATTAATTCTTAAATGTCAATTTTTATTTTTATTATAACATTATTAAAAATTCTAAAAAATGATTTACATATCTATTACATATCTATTAATATTAGATAAGGATGTCAAATGTTATAGCTATATGTGGTGCTAAAAGGAGTGGCAAAGATGTTTTGGCAAAGTATATAATAGAAAATTATGGGTTTAAAAAATTATCTTTCGCCGAGCCTTTGAAAAAAGCCGTAAAAGAACTATTTAATTTTAATGATATTCAAGTAGGTATTGATGAAGAAAATGCTTTAGGGAATGAAAAAGAGATTATTGATGAGCGTTGGGGAATATCTCCTCGCAAAGCATTGCAATTTTTTGGAACAGAAATAATGCAATATTCTATTGATAAACTCATCCCAAATACAAATAGATGCTTCTTGGCAGATATATTACTGTCGCATATATCAGATGATAAAAACGGGACTACAAATAACTATGTAATTAGTGATTTGCGATTTTTACATGAATATAATAAATTAAAGGGTTCCTTAAAGATAAACTCTTTAATTATAGTAAAAATAAGTAGGCCTTCAATTAATATTACGGAAGGTACTGAAGGTACTGAAGGTACTGAAGGTACTGAAGGTACTGAAGGTATATGCGATATACATATATCTGAAAAAGAATATATAGATATACCTCACGATGTTGAAATAGTAAATGACGGTACTATTCGCGATTTAACTGATTTATTTGATATATATTATGATACTCGCAGAAAATTGCTGTTATAGAAGACGCGAATATGTAATCATACAATTTTCAATAGATGTTTTGATATCAGGAATATTAGGATACAATTCGTACAATTTTTCAGTAGATAATTCTACATTTGAGCGTTTTGATAGAAGCACCTTATTCTGCTCTTCTATTGAGAAATTTTTCCAAGTAAAATTATTATCTACATATTTTTTATATAACTCCAAAATTTCATTATGTGTTATAGCACCTTTATTACACATATTAAAAGTTCCAACTATATTTTTTTTTATCATATCGGCAATTATTGGGAACATATCGTGTAATACCGTCATTGAATTAGCAACAGAACAGACATACTCATATTTTGTTATTTTAGTAATAAAGTTCCTATCGTGATCATAATTAACTATAGGCATTCTAATGCGAAGATTTAAAGTATTCTTAGAATACATATGCTGTAATCTATCGGTATATCCTTTCACTATAGAATACGAAGAGCCGAAAAAGTTAGGAACATCATCTTCGCATTTTTTAACACTGTCGCTATTGTCGCTATATTCAAATATACAACCTGTTCCCATATATGTATAATGAATATTATATCTTTCGCATAATATCGACAATATCATAGGTGCGTATAAATTGTCGCGGATATTATCAACTAATTTTCCTGGCTGTTCCAGATAATCTATAGTATTGAAGGTTCCACCATAAGTTCTCCCAATAAATGAAACAATATTTGTGGGTTTATGTTCGTTTATTTCTTTTTCTACATCTTTTTCATTATCAGCCCGCGAATCACTTTCAATATATAGAATATTATTATTATCTAAATATTCACAGAATTGCCGACCAATCCATCCTTTACTTCCGAAAATCAATAGTTTCATAATTATTATAATTTATAGTCATAATCTTATATGTGAAAAAATTGATTATTCATAATTATTTCAAGGCATTATAATTATTATGGAATGCACTAAGTGTCATAAGGTTAAACCATTTAATGAATTTTCCTATAAAAATGATAAGGAAAAGATATATTATATGTATTGTGATATGTGTAAAATTAAATATTATTGCGAAGAAGAAAAATACAAGGAAAGGGCAATTCAAGAATATAATACACGAAAGATTCAAAATACTATAAAGTGCGAATGTGGTATTGAATATGTGTGTTTTAGAGATTTTCATATGATGAGACATTTAAATAGCAAAAAACATAAAAAAATTATGTCTCAAAGAAAATAATAATTACAATATATAATAAGACTATTAATGAATATATCCAAAAAAGGAGCAGTTAAAAAAGAAGTAAAGAAAGATTCTATAAATAATAAATCAAAGGCTAAAAAAAATAACAAAGATAACAAAAAAAATAAAAATATAATTAGTAAAAAAACTATAATTAAAAGAAAATATAATAAAAAAGAAGGAGGAGCTTTTTTTTCCAGTTATGTTCATTCTTTTATTGACAAATTTAAAACAAATAAACAAAAGCGGAAAGCGCTTGAAATAAAAGAAATATTACTACTAAAAGAAAAACAAAAGCTATTACAAAATCAAAAAACAGTATCTATGTCTTCGCGAAATATAGGTTTTTCAATAAGAGCACTTATAACACGAGACAAAAGTAAAGTAAATCCAGAAATTAGTATAAATGATAGTAAAAATCGAGAAATAGAGCAATTAAAAGATATTAATAAAAAACTAAAAGATATAGATAATGAGCTATACAAAATACAAAAATTAGAAAATAAAGTAAATGAATTGTATAAATTAATATACGAAGGGAAATGGCTTATTAAAAAAATAGATGATATAAATAAATTATTAGAATCTCGATGGAAAGATGATATTACTAGTTGTTATACTTATTATAAAAACTCCGCAAATTATTTTAATATTCTTTTACAAGAAATAAATGAAAATTTTAAAAAAGATAATCAATTAAAAATTGCCAATTCTTATATTATTCAAATTACAGAATATGAGAAATACATAAGAGCTATATATATGAAGATTATTCCGGACAACAACCTAATCGATGAATTTAAAGACGACAATACAATAAATAAATATATGAAAAATTTAGTATTTTATGATTATAATATTGATGAAACAAATAAAGATTATATTTTAATGAATACATTTTTCAAGGTATTAAATAGTAGAGAAATTGTTAAAAATATATATGATTATATTAAATTTGTAAAAAACAGTAATATTAATGAAATAAATATAAATAATTATATGATTGTATTAAATGAACAAAAAATAAAAGCAAATATATTATTTGATGAATTAAAAGAATTATACGAGGGGTTTTCATATATTAGTAATTCAAATCTAAGTAATTCAATAATAATTTTTAACAAAATTTCTGAAAAAAATAAAGAATTAATAACAATTTTTAATGAATTATATAACGGCAAATATGATGCCCAATATAACACAAATATTACATATAAAATATTCTCAAAAACCTTTTATGATAATATTATCCTTGAAAATTGTATTACATCAACATCAATATCTAAAAACACATCAAAAGCTCTAGAAACATCAAGAGCTCTAGAAACATCAAAAGCTCAACAAACATCAAAAGCTCAACAAACATCAAGAGCTCAACAAACATCAAGAGCTCTAGAAACATCAAAAGCTCAACAAACATCAAAAGCTCAACAAACATCAATATCTAAAAACACATCAAAAGCTCTAGAAACATCAAAAGCTCTAGAAACATCAAAAGCTCTAGAAACATCAAGAGCTTATGATAAAATAAAAAGCCTAAAACCTTTACCGCCAAAAACTGGTTTACCTCTCTTGGTGACAAAGGATTCTAAACCCTTATAATAAATTTGGAATTAAAAATTTCCTGAAATGAAGAAGATAGCTATTGAATGAAAAAATATAAATATAAATAAGATTATATTGTAAATGGAATATTATTGTGTTAAATATCAAAAAACATAAAATAATCTCCTTAAAAAATAAATATCTATCTATACATTAGAATAATAAGTAGTAATAATGCTTGGAAGTAGTTTAGTTAAAGGAGGTTCTGAATGCTGTAATACTGGAGGCGCCAAAAAGAGAGTTGCAAGAAAACCCAAAGCCAAAAGAGGAGGCAACTCCAAAGATACTGTAACAGAACCTGAATCTCAAAAACAGAATATAATAGAAGGTTTATATTCCGATGACTCGGGTGATGCACAATCTGGAGGTGCGAGAAAGAAGAAGGGTTCTAAGGTTGTTGCCAAAAGAGCACCAACTCCTTATAATAAATTTGTAAAGGCACAATTTGCCATATTGAAAAAGAAGTTTCCTGATGATAAAGCGCCTCAAATAATGAAGAAAATAGCGATTGAATGGAAGAAAACAAAATAGTAAATAATCATTCGTTATAATAGAATAAAAAATGGATAAAAAATATGTTAAACCTTCTAAAAAAGATTACACAATATATACAATATCAAATTGCAAATATTGTAATATGCTATGTAGCGATATAAAAACAAAAAAATATATAATAAACTGTGATAAATATCTATTAACTCTCAGAGAACGCGATAATTTTTATAAATATATCCACAAATATACTATAAAACCCTATATATACTTTCCTATGATATTCAAAGATGGTGTATTTATAGGGGGATATAAGGAATATATAGATAATAAACTACCTCAGACTAAATCGCTTAAATAGTCGTAGTCTGTATAATCAATACCGATATTATCACGCTCCTCTTTAATACCACCATAATAATCATCATCTTCACCAATTGTGATATGTTTGTAGAAGTTATTCTTTTTCATTTTTCTACTGAAAATATTCTTATCATTTCCCTCACATACGCAATATGTCATTGCTGGCTCTTGCTGGCTCTTGCTGGCTCTTGCTGGCTCTTGCTGGCTCTTGCTGGCTCTTGCTGGCTTTTGCGGAGTAAAGCAGATGCTTAGATATCTTACTTAGAATAAGCAAATATCTATTGACAATCTATCGACAGATGTATTTAGATTACAATATGAAAAATATCAATTTTTACACATTACTTTTACTATTAGCACATATTTATACATTTAGAGGAGCTAAACGATAAGGTTTTTTAGGTATTTCATTTTTATTGATAGTATCTTTATTTTCACTAATATCTTTAATATCTACTGCTTTCTTATAATGCTTCTTTTTGAGAGGTTCAAGACGAAAGGGCTTCCTTGAAAAGGTAATATTTGCGTTCATAATATTATAATATTTATAGAAAATATCATAGTCAATTTTTGTATATATGTCATAACTATTATACATATGTGGTCTAAAAACACTAGAATTTTCTAAAAATTGAAAAATAAAATTTTAAAAATTCAGTGTCTCAATAAATGCTCTGTTATTCTATATTAATCTAAGTATTTTTATAATTATTGAGAGGCTATCGAGAGGCTATTGAGAGGCTATTGAGAGGCTATTGAGAGGCTATCGAGAGGCTATTGAGAGGCTATTGAGAGGCTATTGAGAGGCTATCGAGAGGCTATCGAGAGATTTTATAAAAATGAAATGAAAAGGTTTTAAGAGAAATTAAGATATTCTTATTATCATTATGATGTCCTAAAAAGACACTATAATTTTCTAAAAAATGAAAAATAAAATTTGAGTACATCTCTTGATTTATTTTGTAATTTCCAAAAAACTTTTGAAATTTTTGAAAAAACAGAAAGATGTACTCAAATTTAAAATTGAAAAAATTAAGATTTTTCAGTGTCTCAATAAATGCTAAGATAATCTATAAATATTTATATATTATAAATTACTATTATTATTAACAGTCTTTTATATATCTATCATATGTTTTGTGTAATCTGTCATGCATTTTAGAATATCACTATAAGATTCTCTTTGATTGACAGTTCGCGGATATATTACAAGCCAGTTATCAACCATTTGCAATTTTATCCAATATACATCAAATTCATATTGTCCAGAAACAGTAGGATTATTTATCAATAATCTAAGACCTTCTTTGTAATTCGCAATTATTTTATCATAATAGTGTTTTTTTACTATGTAGCCAGCGGCAGAATAAGATGCTTTTACACGATATATATAATTATTAATAGGAATAATGCCATTTACCTTGTCAAGGATGTTAGTAGCTATAAGCAATACATCGTAGTCTAATGAATTAGATTTAATAAAGTTCCTAAAATCTATTAACATCTTATTATATTTTTCAGGCTGTAAGAATTGAACATCATCTTCCAAAATTACAACATAATCCAAACCTTTTTCTTTTGCCATCTCTATTACAGCTAAATGACTCATACAACATCCTATTATACCCTTATCATGTTTAATAGCATTAAAACGCTCATACTTCCATTTCATTTTTTTTAGCTCTGTTTCAATAAATACCTTCCTGTCCTCTCGTTCTTCAAGATTAATATAATATACATTTTCTAATAAATATTTATTTTGAAAAGTCTCGCACATTATCCAATGATTAGGAAATAAATCCTTCACATTATTATTTATTAAATTAGCATTAAACCACATATCAGGATAACATATAATTTTTTTATCATTATCAT
>JACCDM010473725.1_pt1 | contig 17492 bp, 17 predicted proteins | sample 7445851 | NCBI WGS metagenome assembly JACCDM01 (sample SAMN15323438, study PRJNA562643) | freshwater metagenome | isolation source: river surface water | place: USA:Blue River Watershed | collected 2017-08-16
AACGACAAAATGGTTAAACGTTTAATCGATGCAATGGAATGTAAATATCCACAACTCCCAGATGCGCGCAATATCTATACACAATCTGAAACTATTCAATATCTTTCGGAACACTTAGATACCTTTAAAAAGTATTACGAGAAGGGTCAATTGCTTGGTGATGATGAAAACATTCTTAACAAAAAACAGTACATTAATAAAATTTTGCTCAACGTCATTGATAAATATTTTCTGCCACATATTGGAACTGACGAACAAAGTCGATATGTGAAGGCACGATTTTTCGGACATCTTATCAACCGATTACTTTTGGTTGAGATGGGTAAAATTCCAAGCACCGACCGTGACTCATATGCTAATAAACGCATTCATCCAACTGGAATTTCGTTCAGTAAAGCGTTCAAGACGCAATACAATTTTGCATTTGTGCAAAAAATCAAGCGTGCGATTATGAAAGAAATTCAAAATACACAATTCAACACAATTAATTGGGAACGTGTTGTGACACAAAGCATCACTGAGGTCGAGTTCGAAAAATCACTTGCGCAAGCAATTACGACATCCGGAACTGTATCGAAAATCGGTAATGCACAATTCAAAAACCATTTGAGCACGCAACAACTGCATCGAAAAAATCCATTGAATGTGCTTTCGACGCTTCGGCAAATTTCTTCGCCGAATACAACAAGCGCTAAGGCATCGGCGCGCGCCGACATTATGCGACGTGTTCATTCGTCATATCCAGGTTATATTTGTCCGGTTCAGTCAGCTGATACCGGTGAAAATGTCGGAATGTATAAGCAACTAGCAATCTCGTCGCGCATCACTAATATTATTCCGTCGATTATCTTAAAGACGATGATTTTAGAAGATGATTTATTCATTCACATAGACGACACAACAAGCGAAGACATAACATTATCATCCCTGTCAAAAGTGTTTGTGAATGGAGAATGGATTGGATTGACAGCGTATCATGTGGAGTTCGTCGAAAAATACATCATGATGCGCCGCGAAAGTAAGATAAACATTTATACGTCAATCGTTCAAGACATTTTGCAGCGAGAAATTCATCTATGGGTTGATGTCGGGCGTATATTACAACCATTGTTAATTGTCGAGAACAATTATAACCCAAGGAAATTAAAAGATTTCACACAAGGAATAAAAATAACTCCACAAATTTTGATGGGTTTATATTCCGGCAAATATGATATCCATGATTTACTGAAAATGCAAATCATCGAATATATTTCGCCCGAAGAATCCGAAACATTGCTTGTAGCTCGTTCATACAAAACATTAATGGAAAATCAAAAGAATTATTTGGCGCAATTCACACATTGCGAAATTCCGCAAATGATTTTGGGCATTGCTGCATTGACGTCGCCGTTTTCGCATTGCAATCAATTGGCGCGTGTTTGTTATCAAACTAACCAAGTTAAACAAACAGGCTCTTGGTTTTCTCTTAATTGGCGACATCGCTCTGAGAAAGAAACATTTTTGCAGTATTATAATCAAATCCCATTGGTTAGAACCATGTCTAATAATTATATGACCGCGTTCGGCAATAATGTCATTGTTGCCATTATGTGCTTCGGCGGTTTCAATCAAGAAGATTCGTTGCTCATGAATAAATCAGCCATCAAACGCGGTCTATATACTGGTACACATTTCTCGTTCGAGAAAACCATTTTAGAACGCGGTGAATCTCTTGGTATGCCAAATATAGCAGATACATCTGATATTAAAGCAAATGCCAATTACAATAAATTAGTAGATGGTATTATTCCTATTGGAACCGTCATTGTAAATAATGACGTCGTTATTGGCAAACGCGTAGAGTGCAAAGACGAAGGTGCGATGCCATTTATCGACAAAAGCATCGTATATCGCGGAAATGAAACCGCAATTGTCGAGAACGTTATTGTCGGGCGGAATCAAGATGATGCAACCATTTGCAAAGTCGTTTATCGCACAATTCGTCCGGTGTCTATTGGTGATAAATTTAGTTCGCGTGCTGGTCAAAAAGGTGTTTGTGGTATGCAATATCAACAAGAAGATATGCCATTCACATCTAATGGATTATGTCCGGATATCATTATGAATCCACATTCAATTCCATCTCGAATGACTGTTGGCCAATTGATTGAAGGTATTGTTGCAAAAAACTGCGCTCTGAAAGGAGTTGTTTCCGATGGAACGGTGTTCAACAATATTGATATTGATGAAACAGTAAAGGAAATTCACAAGACAAGTGTTTGTTTGGAAAGTGTGAAAATGCACATGAAGAAACATCCAAAAAAATCACTTGATCAAGTTTATGAAGATATCGGTTATCGACCTTCCGGATATGAGCGGATGTATAATCCCGAAACGGGTAGACGAATTGAAACATCAATTTTCATAACTCCGACATTCTACCAACGCCTGCAAAAATTCGTGGCGGATGCGGTTTATGCTGTTAGCACTGGCCCAACAGACGCCATCACGCGACAGCCAGTTTCGGGTAAAGCATCCGGTGGTGGATTGCGTCTTGGTGAAATGGAGCATGATGTGTGCATTGCCGATGGTGCCGTTGCATTCTTGCAAGAAAAGTTTGTTAATCATTCAGACGAATTTATTATTTATATTTGCGCAACATGCGGAAGTCGTGATTCTGTGATTGTAAATCACAATAAATCAATTTATAAGTGCAATCATTGTGGCGACTTAGCGAAAATTGTTAAGGTTCTATCGGCTTGGAGTACTAAATTATTTATGCAGGAAATGCGTGGGATGAATATTAAAACATCATTCGATATCAAAACTCCAAAGTTCGAAAAACATTTGTAAAATACGGAACTACTTATTTTGATGGCAGTCTACTTATTTTGATGGCCGTCTACTTATTTTGAGATATACCAATACTAATACTTTTAACAATTGCCCACACAAATGAATTTGTGATTGCGACATTATAATCTCCAATTATCATGCCGCTCAAAAAACCAATCATAGCTCCATCAACTATGCCATTAGATAGTTCGTGAGTATGTAATCGGGCATTTTGCACTTGTTCGCAAATATCTTTAACCTCGGCCTTTTGTGCTTCATTTAAAGAACCAGAATTTAAAATAAATGTATTTTTTTGATATTGTTGATTCTGTTTTTTTGCATTGAGAACCCGTAAGTCACGTGCAAATGCCTTTATATAAAAGGCAAGAACAAATAACAGCAGGATGATAACTACGCTAACAGAGATATTATTTAATCCTTTCATTTATATGATCGCAAATATAATTTGCGATCATAATTTATATTTACATATTTGTATATTTGTAGTTGGGGAATATATAAAAATGGGTGGTGGTGGTTCTAAACAAACATTACAATCAGATGTTGTAACAAGTCTTATTTCCAACATAACTAATAAACATATGCAATCATGTATGAGCACATCAGCAGTTTCACAGGTAATCTCAATTACTGATTCGTCATATGTTAATATCACAGGCAATCGATTCAGACAGAAATTTAAAGTAACTATGAATTGCAGTTCAAGTATTGAGGACTTAGAAACGCTACAGAATGATATTGCGAACGCAATATCGCAGTCTGGCGCACAGACCACACAAGCAGTTTTATCGGCTATTAACTCCATGGTAGGCGAGAAAGATACAATTGACAATTTATCCAAGATAAAAAACCAAGTTAAAACAGATGTCACAAAAGAAACCATAATGCAAATTCAGACATCAATTAATGCGAATCAAGGAATTGTTGTCGAAGGTTCTGATCATATTTCAATCACAAACAATTCACAAGAACAAATTGCGGATCAGGTTACTGATATTATGAACAAAACATTCAATAATACGTCGCTTGTCAACGAAATGAAAAATCAAGAAACACAACAAGCTAAACAAGACCAGCGAAATCCGATTGCCGATACAGTTAATGCTATTGGTGATGCTGGCCAAAAAATATTAAATGGACTTGGTAATTTACTGACGGCGCCTTTGTTTGCGATTCTGCTATTTATATTTGTAATTATTGCGGCGATTGTTCTCAAAAGAAAATTGTTAGGTGATAGTCCAAGCTATGGTTATGACTCATATGATGCATATAACTCATATGATGTATATGATACATCCAATGCATATGATGCATCACAAACATATATAGTGCAACCATCTTCGACACAAATATCTTCAACGGAAACATCCCCACCACAATAATATTCTGCAAAAAAAAGATTATGTTTTACTTAATTCTTTACTTTAAAGTTTTCATGAATTCGTGTAAATTTTTTGACGAGCATGACCGATTACATGATCGACAAATTGGTTCTAGATTTGTTAAGATTGTTGGTCCGCCGTGCAAATACGACTCGATATGGCCGCATTCGAAATCATCAATGTCGATTTGGCCCTTGCATGAAAAACACTTGCCATTTGTTTTTTTGTTACGTTTATCCCATACTTCTCGTCGCAATTTTTTAGAAATTGTCGGACGCTTCTTTTTAAAACACGTATAACAAGTTCCTTCATACTTGTCCAATGTTATTTTTCTAAACTGCTTCATACAACAACTGCATTCACCGCGTTCCATGTTCTTCGAACCATCGCTATTGGATTCCGCAATGGCTGTTGGAATATCCTCGTCGCTTTCTGACGATAAATCGACTGCACTACCGAGCTGCACCATTAACAGTTGTTTTCCATCCGTGATTGGGATATAGAAATCTTTATACATAATCGGTAATGGTGGGCTTAAATCAGGTGATGGCTTCTCGTCATCATTATCCACAAATTGATATTGATTATTTTTAATAGTTTGGCTTATATAAAGTGGTGTTGAATTTTTTGTTAGTTGCAATGAATCAATGTTCGAAATAATGAACCAAGCACGGATCCATTCATCAGAAACTTTCACGCCACTGACTGTTTCTCCGGCGTCAATAACATATCGGGATTTATCTGCGATATTACACCCAAGATGGCAATTGATAGTTTGGATTGCCACAAATGCAGAACTCATCTTGTTACATTTGTAATGATGTTTATTTAATATAAAATTAATATATGCGTATATGTTCTTTTTAAATAGAAAGAACATTAAGGACGCCAAACAAAATACTTGAATTGGTGTGAGTGTAATGTTCATTTTAACGCGTTCGTCACAACTTAATGAGTATGCAACAACTTAACATGTATTCCATTACTTAAACTACCTATACTATACATAATATAAAATTAATATTCGATACAAAGTGGGTGATGAGAAATTTAATATTTGCTTATGAGCATTACAAAAAAAAATATTAGTGGACTGATGGATTATTCATGCGTGATTCATGCATGATTCATAATGCTTTGTTCAGAATAACATCTTTTACTTTTTAGAAGTGCTTTTATTTGAACCGCTGTTAGAACTCTTATTCGAGCCGCTGTGTGATTTTACGGCAGGGTTTTTATCAATCTTCATCGTTGAAACGGTTGTAGTTGTTACAATAATTGATGATTTTTCTGATGAAGCTTTCTTAAAACATCGGCCACATGTTCCGCCATAATTTTGTAAAGTAGAACGTTTAAACATCTGACCGCAATTATAACACGGAGCTGTATCATTAGCAATATTAACAACAGTTGCTTTGGCAACAGCTGCATTCACTTGTTTAACATTAGTTGCCAAACGTCTTTGCATTATTATGAGAGGTCGTCTTGACTGATAATTATTAATTCATATTTATTTAATATACAATACGTACAATACATACAATACACATATAATGCACATATAACGCACAGCAATTACGTATGATATAATATGTCACCGTTATTAAATTAATTCAGAAATTATAAAACTATATACAAAACTTTTATATGTAGTATATACATGCATAGAATTCTAATTCCGTTGTTTGTGATCGTGGCTATATTTTTAATTTATCATTTTGAGACAAGCCATTTTAAGGATGGTGAATATCAAAATAGAACCCCCGATAGTTTAATGTATCTGGGATGGAAGCCTGTCACCCGGCAAGAATATGTTCGATTTGATAAATTCGATCCAGTTATGCGATTTCCTCCAGTAAAAAAAATATCGGCTGTTGAGCGTGCATTATCGAATTTCACACCTAATAAATATGAAGATCCAGTATTCATAGCAAATAATATTCGGGCACGACCGCTCGCAGATTACCTTAATAGTTGAATGGTTTGTTTCAATAATCAAACAGTTCGCCATAATTGCTAAATTATCCCATATATGTCAAAATAACATCCTTTGTTTTTTGTAGTTCTTTTAAAGGCATCATAATGTTATCCATAATAAGAATGCTTGAATCATTTGTGCGATTTATTTTAGCAATTACTTTACCAATGTAATTATAGTTATTTGTATACATTTGCGTATCATCTGGTAGTTCAACACTTTTGTTCACATGAATCATCCTCGATGGATGATGAATGTTTAGGATCTTCGCAGATATTTTTTTAGAACTTGGATTTGTGAATTTTTCAGAATTTGGCTTGTATTCGAAGTAATAGAATAGAACTAACAAAAGAATTATTGCGAATGTTACATATATCATAATTGTTAAAGTGCTTCTATCTTTAAATTATATACAGATAAACAAAATAGAATTTAATTAAATTAAATTAAATAAATCAAACCAACCAAATAAATTAATTAATTTATTTAATTTATTTAAATAATTACTTTTATAATTAAATAATTATGAAAGACATGCAGAAAAAAGAAGAAAAGCCCAAACGTGGACCTGGACGACCGCCATCCGATATCAAAAAAACACAAGTAAAGAATTTTGGGGTATGTGATTTTCCATTGAACGAAGAACATAGAGTTGAATTTATATGTAAATACCCGACACTATACAAGAAGTTATATGGATTGTATAAAAACACAGACGTTATTGAAATCGTATTCTGTTTTTCCCAAAGCACCCTTAATATGTTTGGTGTTAATGGCTCGCTGGAAGTGATTAATAACACGTTAATTAACTGTAACAACATTTATCGATATTATTGCACCGAAGATATTATGTTTACAATGACGAAAAATGTCAGTGAAAAGGTCATCAACCGCATTGACACAAAACATTATGATACAATGCAAATAATTGTCAAAGATACAAGCGAATTAGTAAATAATATAGAGATTTTGCTATGTAATTCATCTATGGATTGCAAATCCATCCATGTGCTCGGCGTCAATCCACAGGTTAGTATCAATTTAGATGATAACCTATATGGCAATTTATGGGACGAGAAATTATATCCCGTGAGTTTTACGTTACCCCACAAACTCTTCAAGAAATATATAACAGACATTCAAAATATTGTGAGCAGCAATGGAACATTAAGAATCCAAAGCATCCTTGATGATTCCTTAACATTCGAGTATTCGGATGATTGTCGATCGGTTGTTGCGCGTGAAGAATTCAACAAAACTAAAATTAAACTAAAGCACAGTGGTGATGCTTTTGTGATTGCTAATAGTATTATCATCAGCAACTTAAAAAAACTAAGTGGGTCAGAGATTTCCGATACTGTAACTATATATATCGATATTTATCGTGATATGATGTGCGTATTTAATATGGATGATTCTATGGTCACGAAATCTCTCATTAAGATTGTTGATTTGCGCCAGGCGTGATAGACAATCATCCAAATATTCTATTGCGTAATCGTATTCAATATTGCGTATAATATTTTGGTGATTTCCATATAATATTCTTCTACTTTAACCATGTGATTATAGAAAAGTTTCTCAATGTTTAATATTTTTTCATGATCCGTTAATTTGTTGTCGTGATAAATTTTCGATACTTTATTAAAACGAATATTACAGGGTGGATATTTCGGCATATTACCATCCCCAGCCAATTCTTTAACGCTATTGAGTTCCGGCAGTTCCAGGATTGCGGGCAGTTCCGGAATGAGGCTAATTTTTTTGATTATAGCATTCTTTAATTCACGCTCATCTAAATTAAAGTTATAACCACCGGATGTATTATCTACACTCGCGGCATCCGTATTTAATGCATCATGTGTTCTGCGGAGCGCATCGAGATAATCACCCTTTAATCCATAACGCTCTTTAATATATGATTCAACGTTTTCAGCGCTTCTGCTATTTATTGCTTTTCCAACATGATCCATAGCCTCATGTATGTCGAATGCACCCATAATTGTATCACCGATCGCATATTCAGCCGCGCCACCAATCACAATATTATAACCACCACATTTTACCTTCTCGGTTTTTGTTTCCTCGATGCCGCCTGTAATTTTAAGATTGTTTTCGAATTGCTCATAATCAATCGGCATGATAGAATTTATAATCTGAATATTTATATAAAAGAAAAAATACTTTTGAATAAAATTGCATTTGCCGGAAGATATTTTTTGGTTTATATATAAATAATGGTGAATGAAGTATACTTAGATTACAATAGCACAACCCCAATTAATGAGAAGGCTAGGGCCGCATTAAATGATTGGGCTATGATTTCGAAAAATCCATCATCGGATTGCAAATCAGCCAGAAAATGTCGCGCAATGATAGACGAATCCAAGCGCATATTAATGGAACACACATCATGTTCTCTCAATCCATCGCATAAGAACTATTATTATGTCATATATACAAGTGGCGCAACTGAAAGTAATTGTTTTATTTTGAAAGAATGCGCGATGGCGTATTACCGAAAATTGCAAATTAAACCATGTATCATTGTGTCCGCCGTTGAACATGATAGTATTTTATCATGTTGCGAATACATGTCTAATAATAACATGGCGGATATTGTGTATATCAAACCTAATTGCGAAGGCGCAATACCGTCAACGGCGGTTGAAAATGCAATTCGCTCAAATTCGAATATCGCACTTATAAGTATTATGTATGCGAATAATGAAATCGGAGTTATTAACAACGTGCGCGATATTGGTGCACTTGCACACAGTAACAATATACCACTGCATGTAGATGCAGTTCAAATGTTTGGAAAATATAAAATTAAACTACCTGATAGTAATATCGACGCAATGAGTGCATCTATGCATAAGCTATACGGGCCGGTTGGTGTTGGTTTATTATTTGTGCGAAAAGAACTTGTTGATGGTTATGGGTTAGAAGCGCAAATTCACGGCAAGCAACAGGCCAAACTAAGAGGCGGAACTGAAAATGTAATGGGAATTGCATCATCAATTGTAGCATTAAAGCATACTTTCGCGAATCGAGAAAGCAAGAACGACCATCTATTAAACTTGCGGAAATATCTAATCGCGGAACTTGGAAAAATTTATCCAATCGGCGATTATCCAAAATATGTTATTAAGAGTCGGCGCGATGAAGCCGATATGAGCAACATTGATTACGACCCAGCCTCATTGGGAATCGGCAAGCGTAAAGTAGAAACTTCGATTGATTTTGAACCTGTTGAAATAATTATTTTTGGACCACCTGTCAATCAGCCATTTCGATATATACCAAATACTGTTTTACTTTCCGTAGTGAAGAATGTGCATGATAAGTATGGTGTATTCTGCAATGTCAAGCTTAAGCGTGATTTGGATAAACGTGGATTTGTTGTTTCAATCGGATCGGCCTGTAACACGTCTAATTCAGAACGAAGCCACGTGCTAAAAGCAATAGAATGTCCGGATGTCGTTAGTAGAGGCGTAATTAGAATATCATTCGGAGACATGACAAAAAAATCAGAAATAAATGAATTCATTATTGCGTTCAGAGAGTGTTGTGAAAAACAGATTGTGAAGGATGCGAAACGACAACCAGCAGCCAAAACCAAACGGAAGTAGTAGTGTAGATGCGGTGTTTACTGAGGTGTTTATTGAGGCGTTTATTGAACGGATAGGTGAGATTTATTATAGACTTCGGGACAGAAATGATATGGACGAGGGTAGCGATTTCAGCGAGTTAGAAGCGGATGTTTTTCATTTATTAGACAAAATTATGCATACACAGTCACCAACCTTAAACTCAAATGAAGTAAGGTTAATTGAACGTTACGTAGAAGTTTATATGTCATAATTCAGGGCTGATGGAGCGATGTAACATTGTAACATTGTATCATTGTAATATTGTAATATTGTATCATTGTATTATTGTATTATTGTACTATTGTACAATAGTACAATAATACTATATTACTCATCATCCATGGCTAAATAAGTAAGTTTAAGTGGAATAAAGAATCGCTGTGACCCGAATATAATTCGGGTCACGGTCACAGTTCCTGTTGCACCGGATGAATCTAGGGCCGCGATTTCAAAAGTATTTGCGGTTTTGTTTTGAATAATATGCCCTTTTTCTTGATTGGCCAAAGTAATTAATGCACTATCGGCATTTACGTCGCCGGTTGTGAAACCTTCGAGATAAACCAGGTCGCCATTACTAAGTCCGTGATTAAAACTTGTTGTAAAGACAGCTGGATTCGCCGTTGAAACACTTATTGGAGCCGGATCATGATCATGTCCAAATGTGATTCGTTCGGCTGGTGAACCGAAAGAAACCGTTAGAGATGACAAACCCGTAATTGGTCGCGCAAATTTAGTTTCGGCTGCGCCTTCGAATGCCGGGATTAATTTTAATCTTTCAGTTCCTGTATCAGTGGCGATATTCTCTGCATTAAACAAGAAATGAAAACGCACTTTATCATTTATGATACCAGCCTGTGCTGAAAATTCATGAATGAACATGGAGATTTGTCTAAATTCTGTGAATGCATTGTCTTCAATATTTGGCAAATAAATAGTTCCACATTCCACGGAAACAATATCCTTGATGAATCCGATGCCACTAACTGTTCCTTGTCTAACATTAACGCCTTCATAGAAATCCCATCGAATATTATTACGCGCATTTTGGTCGGCATCCGAACGAATACGATTGCGTGTATCCAACATTAACAATGGATACCCTACTTCTAAAGATTGTCTGCTCAATGCGCGCATGAGCGATCGGCCATTTGTAAATCCCAAAAAACTTGTGCATTCGGCTTGCTGTGTCGAATCACTTTTTTTTTGATGATAAATAGCGGTGCTATCGGGATTACGTGTGGCTTTAGATGCAACTTGTGACAGTAACGTTGCATTAATATCATCATCATCATCTGATGATGCACCCTCATAATACATGTCTTTATGAATGGCATTTAGATATTTTTGTTTAAATATTTTGGCAATGTTGCGCTTCTGTTCATCAATCTCATTGTTCTCGAGGAAATAATCATCCATAGATTGAATCGTTTCGATAATTCCCGCGATCTCATCTTTTGATATCCTATGTGATGGGTCGTAATCATTGGTCATTAATTTATTGTAAATTTTTAAAATATCCGTGATTGATTTATCAGTTAATAGAAAACTACGAACTTCTCCTGCATCCATGTTTAGCGGTCAGTTGAATGATGCGATAATGATGTTAATGATATACTATAATATCAGAATATTTAATATATTTAAGAATATTTAATATATTTAATATTCCACGATATTTTAATACCATTGAAATGATATTATGTTAGTTTGCCGACTCTATCATATAAATTATCTTGATTCCACCATTCGCGATATTCATTCGCATTCAATTCCTCATTTAAGTTATCATAATAAGGCTTCACGCGATTAGTTTGACGAATTATGTTTTCTTTAGCCCTAAGTTGAAGGCGATTATTATAATGACTCATCGCATTATCGGCCCGCGACGCTAGTGTGGAACCTTCAAACCGCAATAGTCCACTTTTTGTTACTCCGATTGGAACGGCAAACGTAGGGCGGCCATCTTTGTTATATAATCCCACATCTGTGTATCCTGGTATATATGGTTTGTTCTTATATCCATCAAAATCAGTATCACTTGTGTTGATATTTAGCACAGAATCAACTAATAAATCTTCCTTTTCGCTTTCAGACAACGGAGTATTATCACTTGATAAGCCATTATTTCCCACCATTTTTTCGTCGGAATATTGTTTCAACAGAAATAATACACATCCCGTTAGTATTACTGAATATGTAACAGCACATACCCCGTAGGTAACACTGAGGATGATAATAATAAAGAATATAACAAATAGTAATATTACTTCTTTTGTGTCATTATCCATTTTTTTACTTTTACCGAATTTGGTTATATATTGACAAATAAAAAAATAGCGGCTGAAATTATTCATCTATTATTTATTTGCTATTTATTATTTATTCGCTATTTATTATTTATTTGCCATTTACTTGCTCGTTTGGTGGGCAATAAATTTCATGCGACTTACGAAATTGCGCATTAACACGTATGGCGGGGTTATATAACACGGAAAATGTACGATCTTCGAATCCACTAACTTGCTTAATATTCTGCGCAAAGACTCGAATGCTCACATCGCACCGATAGTTATAGTAGTTTTCGTTGAACGACAGAAAATCTTCATTTAAATCGTAAATCCCAACTCTATAACCTGGATATCTAGACATAATCGGCGATGCTATTTCTTGGATCAATGCATAATTAATGCACATATCGAGCAAGTAATTGCCGACATATACAATGTCAACGTTAAACATTCGCGATAACGTTGATAAATCATCGCTAATGCATTCCTTTTTTATTCCTCGAAATGGGTTGTACCAAATGAAAATAATATAAATGGTATCCGGATCATTACAACAAATATATGCGAGAATGTCTCGCACAATCTCGAATACTGCATCCACGTTTTTTTGCGGCGCTTTGTTTATTTCCATTAATCTCAACACCATGTTTGTTATGTCCATTATTACAACACGATCGGTATCTTTGGCCGTTTTTATTCGTTTCATTATCTCTCGCGTTTCAATACTACCATCGTAAAATGAAGGCATCACGCTACGCCGAAGGTATCGTGTGGCGATGTACGATGGTAGTTGCTCGACCATGTAGAATCCCTCTTTCGCACTCATGGCTGGCATGCATCGCAATATAATTTTTCAGTTTTTTTCGAATTATTCAATTGGATTTCGAATTATTCAACTGGATTTCAACTGGAATAACTAACATCATTTACTGAATATCCAATTCCGGTTGAATATCTTTTCCGTCCACACTATTGTCGATTTTATTAATTTGTGTATCTAATAAATTAAACATTTGATTGAGTTTTGGATTACTGGGTTGCATAGAAGATATTTTTCGATAATAATTTACAATAATGCGGAATTCGCGCGTTAGAGTAGGACTAATACCGGTTTGATTTTTGCTGACATCCAAAATAAAATTCTCAATAATGATTGTTGGGTTTTTACTAATAACAAAATCTTTATAATAACCGCCGAAATTATCCTTCAATAAATCAACCGAATTCAAAATTCGCTGAAACGCATGTTTGCATCTGGAAAGTTCCGGGATTTTCTGCACTTGAGCAATTGAATCAATCATGACATGTGAGAATTCTGTGATATCCACATCTGGACTTGTGACAATATTGTAAATATCCAAAGAAACTTTATATAAGATTTTGAATGTCCTAAGCAAATATTTTTTAAGTTCCTCATTTAATTGACCAACCCAAAGTAAATATAAATCAATCTCTGTAAAATCAAATAATTTATGTCCAATTGTGGACCGCACAATCCACTCATCATTGTCTTCAAGAACTTGTTCGCTGTGTTTTGCAAAAAATGCACAAACTTGAATACACGTGTTGATAGTATTTGAGTTCTTGAAATCACCCCAATGTTCGTTTAAGTTTGTTTTATTCCACATGTTTTTATCTAAATATTGCAACATTGTATCGCCGCGTTCCTTGAGCGGTCTTAAAATTTCGGGATTACATACAGTATTAACTGGTGAATCATAGATTAAAATTAATAATTTTGCGATTTGCTTACACTTAATGCGCAGTTTTTCATATTTCGGAAAGATGATTTCAATATCGGCTTTTTCGGGATTGATAATTTGCGTGAACATATCACTCAATCCCTCATTTGATATTTTCTTCACTTTGGCAGCACACATAATTTTCGTATATATATATAATAATTTTAAAATGTTTAATTTATAACTTTTGTGTCTATTTCTTCTAATACAATAAACAATAATTCAGTCTTCGAAAAAAAAAGATTTATATGACTCAATCAGTAAATGACTAAATGACTAAATGACCAAATGACTAAATGCCTAAATACCTTGACTCATAACTTTCGATAAGAAATAATGATGTTCAATATTGCAACCACGATTTTATAAACATGAATTCGTTCCGCTTCATTTGATTGTTTGAATAATTTGTAAATAATATCAATAACATTAGATGTTTCTTGGTCATCAATCGATAATTCCGATTTGATATCGTCAATAACATCCCAATTATAATTTCCATCGTTGTAAATTGACTTAATAATTTTTCTATGCGACCATACAATTTGCACTGATTCATCAATTAGATTCAACGGAGTTGCTTTTATTAACATCATAATCTTTGTTCTGGTAGCTAATAATGTCCCATCATTTTTGATAATGTCTGGATGAAGAAGTAATTTAATGGCATCATTAAATTCTCCGGCAAGCCTAATTTTGTCAGCGTTGTAATGCATTTTTATAATGAGTAAAAAAAAATATCTAAATGATAAAAGATATTTTTTTATATTAAGTCAGATAATTTTTATATTAAGCCAGATGATTTTTTATATTGGGTCAGATGATTTTTATGTTGCTGTAATTACGCACTCGCGGCTTCTGGGTGATGCGCATGATGTTTTGACGTTCCATTCCTGACCTCGCCGGATGCCTTTGCCTTCTTCTTGGCATCTCCCTTGGATTTCTTTTTGGAATATTCTTGTTTGGCCTTTTGTTTTTTCGCAGGCGGGCGTGGAACAGTATCGTGTTGCGTAGTTGTCTTATCAAACAAATACTTCTTGGGGTTGAAATCAACTTTCTTTCCGTTTTCGACATCCTTCTTGGAATTAGCTTTGTCGGTGGAATAACGATGCCACATATCACAGCGTCGCTGAGCTAATTCCAAAACCTTGAAATCATGAACGTTAAACAGTTGAAGAATATACTTTGTTGTTCGAATAACTTGTTTGCTAACAACAGTCTTTGCATTCTTTTCCTCGAGAAGCATTCTAAGACCATCGGCCATCGGCCCCTTGATGAATTCAACGAGTAGCTTCGAAACAAATTTCTTGAAAACATGAGAAATTCTATTTTGATTGGTGTGGCTTGTATCAATGTGCATTTTGGCGATACTGGCCACGTAAAACACGAAATTTGACACGCGTTTGTGCTGTGGCTCAATAATCAATGACTCATCGACATCATCAGATTCTTCCGCATCATCGTTCTTATCATCAGATGGCGTGTAATTGTATTCTTCACTTAATGTCTGACGAATTTGATTGCGGAGTTGCATTTTCTGAAGCTTAAACTCGTTATCGGAAATCGTCTTCTTTAGAGATTTAAGATTGGCTAATTCGCGTTCATATGTCTCTTCGAAAAGCGCCTCGAAATCGACATCTTGGCGGAATTGCACAAAAGATGGTAAATTAGAAATGAGTGGATACAAGCTTAGTGACTCAATGCCTTCCATCATATATTTCTTGTGTACATTTGTCATGTTATTCTTCACAGTATTTTTAATTGCATGATGACTCAACTCATGGGCGAGCGAGTCGACGATTGACGACAGTGCAATTAATGCATTGACAGCAATTCGGCATTTGGAATTACGAACTGCTTCGGCTGCTTGCTGATGCTCGGTCATCTCACTCCACTTCTTTTTCGTTTTCGCACCTTCCTTTTCAGAAGGCACATAAAACTCGAGCTCGACATCTTTTCCGGTTTCCTTGTTCATTCTTTTTGTTGAGGGTTCGAAGTCATCAACACAATCCTGAATTCGCAAAGCGTCCGCATCCGTGAGCGTATCAAGTGATTCACCATTTGACTCGCATTGATAAATGAGTTTAAGAAGATTATCATATTCTTGGTTAAGACTACTATTTAGGAATTTTTTAACGCGGCTGATAGGAATGGTCGTTCCAACGACATCTTCCGGAGAAACACGCATCGTCTTCTGTTCTTGTAGAACAAGTTCTGCCTTAGCGTAAACATCTAAAGTCGACCAAGCTTCAAGCTCTTTGGTCTCAGACTCGCTAAGATTTTTAGATTTTTTCATTTTGGCCAATTTACGGTTATATGCCTTTTCACAGAAGGAGAATAATGTTTTTTGATTGTCATCTAGACTAGACAAATCTTCTCCAGACTTGCGAAGTTCTGCAATACGCTTTAAAGTCTTGTTAAGCAATTGCGTGTCAATCGTTGAGGTCTCATCGTGCTCCGCCATGTTTGTTTTTGTTATGCTTATGTTTATATATTTCTTTAATATGAAATCCACATTATCTGCTCTAATTATTTCACACAACATCGAAATATGATTGTTGTTCGACCCATGGCAATTAAATATTTAATTATAAAAAAAATATTGTCCCATATACAAAAAACATCATACTTTCATCACCTTGAACACAACAACCGCGCCACAACACCCGACCGATGTCCACACAAAAATTCGATTTGTTTCTCCACAATCCGTTTCGGTCAAAGTATGACGGGTCTTTTTTTTCTCGCAGTTATCGCATGTGAATGAGAAGCACTCTTTTCCATCGGCTACAATCTCCTCATCCAAATAGTTGAACTCGCGTTCAAAGCATTTCTTGCATATTAGAATCGTCGAGACAATTTTTGTTCCCGCGCGGGTGGTCTTGACTATTTTGCGATTGGCACGCGGATGCGGCGCATGACCGCAATCCAACAACTTTTTGTCGCGTGTTTTCTTTGGAATTCGCATTGTGGTGGATGCTTCAGTTGATAATAAAAAAATCAAAAGTATTTATGCGCATAAAAGTATTTATACGCATCAACAAACTAAAATTCCACGATAACGTTCAATTTGCGGTTTATGGATCATAGTAATTAACATAATGCCACGAGAACGACAATCATAGATAGAACGGTATTCGTGTAACGACGTGCCGGAATCCGTCGCATGTTGATGGCAATAAACATTTTTGCATGTAAATCCGCATGCGAAACACGGCATCATAAAGAACGTTCTATCACTATCAAGACGATACATGTTTCCGGCGAAACACTTCGTGCAAAGAATGTATCGCTTCGGAACCCCGACACGTGGTTCATTGTTTTTACATGATGTGTACGGTACGACTATCTCAACACCTGGTTTTTCCGCGCAGTAGTCACAGTGGGAATGCATTCTCGCTGGTCAATCGAATTAAAAAAATCAATTTTATATATAGTTAATGGTTTACTTCATTATTGGTTTACTTCATTATTGGTTTACTTCATTATTGGTTTACTTCATTAATGGTTTACTTCATTATTGGTTTACTTCATTATTGGTTTACTTCATTATTGGTTTACTTCATTATTGGTTTACTTCATTATTGGTTTACTTCATTATTGGTTTA
>JACCDM010735514.1_pt1 | contig 17491 bp, 18 predicted proteins | sample 7445851 | NCBI WGS metagenome assembly JACCDM01 (sample SAMN15323438, study PRJNA562643) | freshwater metagenome | isolation source: river surface water | place: USA:Blue River Watershed | collected 2017-08-16
ATTGGAAAGGAATACGCCACAACCGGTGTCACAATCAACGCGATGGCTCCGGCTTTGGTGCAATCACCAATGACTGATTCATTCTCGGAATCTCAAATTACCTACTTGAAGTCTCGAATTCCGATGAATCGATTAGGTCATGTGAGTGAGGCGGCCGAGATGGCGGCCTGGATAATTTCACCTGCTTGCAGCTTCACAACCGGCTTTGCTTTCGATCTTTCGGGAGGGAGAGCAACTTACTAGTTTGATCTTGCGGAGACGAGAGGATTTGAACCTCCGATTCCCTTTCGGGAAAACCTCATTAGCAGTGAGGCGCACTAGACCGGGCTATGCGACGTCTCCAGTTTCGCAGAATTCTACATCCCAAAGTCATATTGAGAATTACCGAGTTAACTCCTCCTCCTGCTTAATGTGCGCCAAAGTGCAAGTAGAAATAGAAGAAATGATGCTCCGATAAGACCCGTATATATGAATTCTCGGCCAGTAGGACTATTAAAAACAAAGCTTGAGTTAACTACGGAGATGACCTTAGGAACTTCAGGTGATAGTAATTCGATGAGCCACTTATCTGGATTTGGATTTGAATCCCCCTTGGTTCGAATAATCGTGCCATCTACGCTCCTATTTAATTCAACAACTCGATGCATATAAGTGAAATCTCGATTTTGTGGTAGCGGAAGAATTAGAACATCACCGAGCTCGATATCCGCTTTCTTCACTAACTTGCTAATTACTATATCGCCAGCTTGGATGATCGGCTCCATACTCTTTGACTTGACCATTGAGAAAGTTATCTGATTCTGAAGTGTAAAAATTGCTAATCCGGCAAAAGCCAGTGAACTCATTACGAGGCTAATGTCTTTAACTCTTCGAACTATCTTCATGAATTCGTTGAAATCCCGGATCGAATCTGATTTCTTCCGACATTTACCGAAAGAGTAGTTGTGTAATTGTTCTTTATATTTGGAGGTGTGCTTGCTCGCATGCTTAACTCGCCACCGCTAACGAGAGACAGAGCACTAAAAGTAATTGACGAATTTAAATCGACCGCCGTTCCGACAGTTACACGAGTGCCGGAACATGTGTTAGTACCTGTATTCCAAGTTCCATTCTGACAGAGATCAAAAGTGGTGTTATTTGGCCTGCCGCTTCCCCCGAGTTGAACTTGATTCACATCCATAGTAAAGCCATTTAAAGTAAAACTTCCGTTGTTACGAAGAGCAAAGAAGCTGTAGGCAGTTCCCGTATTAACAGTCCAATTGATCGTATACGGAGCATTGACAGCAGCCTGATTTAGTCCGACTGCGATAACAGACCAGCTCCCTGTTGTTGCTATTGATGATTTAGACCATCTGCCAATCCCTCCTGCATGACTTGGTGTTTGTGAGAAAGTAAGTACCAAGATCGCTAATAGCAGGCGTCTCATAGCAGTCCTTTCTATTAACAAGAGGGGGATTAAATGTTCCCCCTCTTGCGCTAACTTCTCTTAGCTATTAGTTGTTGTTGCTACTCTCTGGGCGAAATCGAATGTATAGGTAATCGCTACAGAACCACCTTGCACGGTGTTAGGTGGAAATACACCGTTTGCTGTCGTTTCATTCTGATCCGGGAGTTGAAGTGACATCTTCAAATACTTAAATGCTCCAGAACTCATTGAGCTTAGGTTGAATCCTGTGGCGTTACTAAGTGTGTTGAGAGTTAATGGTGCTATCTCGGGGCTTAATGTGCCGTTACATGCTCCGGTAATAGCATCCCAGGCAACAGAACAACTGCTAACTGTTAGTCGAAGAGCTTGATTGGATGAGCCATTCACTCCATCGGAGATTAGAGTTGGGGTTCCGGTCTGCGTTGTCTTAAGTGAGAGATTTACTCCATCAAGTGAGCCGTCATTTTTTAGTGTTACAAATCGATTTACAATATCTCCAGGTGCAAGGTTATTAACACTCTGGCTAAATCCAGCGCCATTATCCGTCAGTTTGAGAACCAATGTTCCTGAATTAGCATTTTGGGCAACTGTATTGAATGCCGTCGCATTTAGGGAAGCAAGTACGCCTTGCCCAATTATTGCCGCCACCGAAAGTGCCATGACCGCTCCAGCGACAAGACGCCACGGACTTTTTCGGTTTTCTCTTACTTCATTCATATTTCTCTCTTCTGTCTTCTCCGCCCTTCTTTGAGCAGAGTGAAGAGAAGGATGCAGAGTTTCAAATAACCTAACTACACATTCTCATCTCGCGGTTATCAATACCGAAAACATCGCAGCTATAAGTCCTTCGCTCCTTAAACTGTTTTAAGTCATGGAGCGCTCTCCTACCGTGACTCTTACCTTCGGTATCAAAGCGCTAACTCCGCTTGCTCTGCTCAGATTCCTACTTCCAGAAGAAAGCCTGTGGCCGGTACTCTCTGGCTGTGACTTTCGATAAGGGCGAAAAGGTGAAGAAGTCCAATCTCCGTCCACATGACATCCCGACACCGGAACCGCTCAAGAAGTTCATGGAGCAAGGATGGGCGCCTTCACCTCTTGATGGCCTTAAGAAAAGCCCCGCAACTCCATTTGCGGTGGCGCGTCGTGATCGACTTTCCAAAGCTTTCCTGGGCAAAAGACTGATAGTTCCTGCTGGAAGTTTCAAAGTTCGAAGTAACGATAGTGATTACCGATTTAGACCTCACTCCGCTTTCTCTTGGTTGACTGGAATCAATGGAACTGATTCCGTTCCTGATTCAGTACTCGTGATGGAGCCAAATTCAAATGGACACGAAGCGCTCTTGTTTATTCACCCTAGATCTACTCGCGAAAATAGTGAAGAGTTTTATCGCAATCCAAAACATGGTGAGTTTTGGATTGGTAGAAGAATGACGCTTGAAGAAACTGAGTTTGCCTACGATATCGAGGTCCGCCACATTGATGGCCTAGAAGAGTTCTTGTCTTCTACTAGAGATTCACTCGTAGTCCGCGAGCAGGATGCGCTAGTTGATGAACTAGTACCTGGAAGCGATGAAGATTCGGCTTTCCTATCTTGGTTATCTGAGGCTCGCTTGATTAAAGACTCGTTTGAGATCTCAGAGATGCAGAAAGCGGTTGACGCCACTCACCGTGGCTTTGAAGACATGATAAAAGTAATTCCCTCTGCTGTTGGAAAAAAGCGAGGCGAGAGACTGATTGAAGGAGCATTCTTTACGCGGGCAAGATATGAAGGAAATGATCTTGGATACGACAGTATCGTTGCATCAGGGTCTCATGCCTGCATCCTGCATTGGATAAAGAATGATGGGGAGTTAAGAGACGGTGATTTGGTTCTCATTGATGCTGGTGTTGAAGTTGAATCCCTATACACAGCAGATATAACTCGCACCTTGCCCATAAATGGAAAATTCACCCCAGCCCAGCGCAAGATTTATACCTTGGTATATGAAGCACAGAAAGCTGGAATGCAAGCTGTAAAACCCGGTGCTAAGTTCCGCGATTTTCACCATGCAGCCATGGGCGTTCTTGCAAGAGGTTTGGAAGAAATGGGAGTTCTGCCCATTTCGGCTGAAGAGTCTTTGAAAGCTGAGGTTGGATTACATCGCAGATGGACGGTGCACGGCACCGGGCACATGCTTGGAATGGATGTTCACGATTGCGCCCAAGCAAGAAAAGAAGCATATGTTGAAGGAGTTCTTGAAGAGGGAATGATTGTGACGGTCGAACCTGGTCTATACATTCATCCCGATGACACGCTCTTTCCGGCTGAATATCGCGGTATCGGTGTTCGAATTGAGGACGATGTACTAGTAACAAAAGATGGATTTAAGAATCTTAGTGATGCGATGCCAAGACACCCCGATGAGATTGAGGCTTGGGTGGCAGAGCTCTGGAAGAAGTCTTAACGAAGCTTCTTAGATCTAAGGGAAATCTGTTTTCTAACTCTAATTCGAAGGCTCTTTAATAACCAATTCACAGGAAATTTATTGATTCGCTTTTCATCAAAGGCAAGCATTGCTGAAGCAACTGTCTTTATATCTATTATCTCTGGATACATAGATTGGCCCATGGGGACCGTTGAGTTTCCTAGAGATTCTAAATTTCCAATGATTCGAATTCCGTAATTCCTCAAGTCCTTAAGAGTTTCGCTTCCCATTTCATTTGCTCGATCGATAGCCCATTGGGGTGTAAGTAAGCGTTCCTTATCGTTTGTCGGCAAAACATGATCGGTCAATTGTCGTATGTAACCGTCCCGTACAAATATCTCATATTCATCCCAGGTGCGACTTTTAGGGAATTGGATATTAATCTCAAGAAGTAGTGCGATTTCCTCGATTGTTAATGAGCGATTACTTCCCCTCTTAGCCGCAACTAAAGTTCCTGTTGGTAGTCCAAGAAGATTATTGACCTCTTGAAATAGAAATTCTGGCTTTGCTTCATCGGCTATCAATACTGTGACTTTATTTGCTCCAAAAATGTCGACCCACCGGGCGATCACTTTGCTATGTTCGTGTCGCTTCCAAAAACTTGGTGAGACTTTAGTTTTTTCGCGATTATTGAATATCTCATGGAGCCACTCTTCATATTTAACCTTCATTCCATACTTCAGGTACTGCTGATAAGAGGAGGGAAGGAGTTTTACCAGTGGGCGCAGTGTGAAAAGTATTTCAATCTCTCTATCCTTCACATCCTGACTAATCTTTCTAATCTTCTCGCCATCAAGTTCGGAGAAAAATTCGCTACTTAATATGACAGTATCTGCTTCTGAATTATTAATACGCTTTACTAGGTTCTCCCAGACTTTCGGAGAGACCTTCTCGCCGCCGCGCTTCTTCCATCCCCAAACCTTTTCGTTTATTGACCAAGCTGCTCGGTGATGAGATTTGGTACCTATCGATGGATAGACCACGCCATTTTCTTTTAATGACTTACGGTTTTCAGCAAGGGCCTCTTGAAGAGCAGTGGTCCCCGACTTGTGAAATCCTGTGTGTATAACAAGTCTTTTCTTCATTATTCAAGCGCCTTTAGTACTGTGGTGCACTCCTCGCCCAACGTAAATAATTCTTTGTCATTCCACTCAAGTTGAAGAGGGCGTTGCAAACGCTCTAATTTGTTATCAATAACCTCTACCGGCCCATAGCCTGGTACAAATGCGCCACCATTTCGCTTAAAGAAGAGTTCTCGCTCTGACTCAACGCCTTCTGATTGGAAGGTATAAATTCCATGCAAGACTCCATTTTCATAATTCCCGGCGAAGGTGCCTTTCGCCATATCTTTTTGGAATGGCTTCAAAACGAGTTTTGCGGTTACGCTCGTATGTTCATGGTTAGTAATATTTAAAATGGAGAGTTGCGTTTCAGCATTAGTGAAATAACAGCCCATTACATTCTTATTTGATGCCTCTTCTATGGTTAGTAAGGATTCAAAGGCTGATTTAACAAGGGGTATTGCTTCATCTATTGAACTAAAGAAGGTTGCACCAACTTGAATCCAATAACTATCTTGTAGGAGATTTACCTTCCAAACATGGAACTCTCCTTCTCCCTCCGTTCCTTCAGTCAAAACAAAAGCTTTTTCTTCATCAATTCCTGGTAGGTCTATCTCCTTCATCCCGGATTCGACCCAACCCTTAGACAATTCGTTAAAGAGAGTTCCATCATCGGGAGCCCAAATAATTGTCGCGCCAACTTCGGCTTCGCCGATTCCATAACTGCAGGCAATTCCGCCTACTTGATAGGCCGCGTACAAATCAGTTCCTTCTGCCGGCTCCCAATTCGTTGGTATGTATTTTGGATTAGGGACTTTCTCGGGGAAGGCTTCTAGTACTTTTGTTTCATCACAAAAAAGTGGCACAGATACATAATCTATTTTTGCTACCTCATCACCGCCGCAACCGGCTAGAAAAATAGCGCTGATTAAAAGTAGTGCTACCCGCTTCATTTTTTCTCTAACGTAACTTCTGGTAGTGGACATGGCGCACCATCACAACAATTAGTCTTGCTATGACAATGAGGACAGAGCCACCTTGTTGCGACTGGATCGTAGGCCTGGCCACAGAAATCACAGGGCATCGAGTTGTTTGCGGCCATGAGTCGATTATCTACTAATCCATAGTCCGGTAAGTGCTGCAAGAACCCCGATGAGGTAATTTCCAAAGAGATTCACAGCAAAGAGCTTCGAATTTCGCCTTTCTTCGAAGAGATCAAGGGCAAATGCAGACCAAGTTGTAAGCGCTCCACAGAATCCAACTAAAAGAAAAGCAAAATCTGACTTATCACTTGTAACAACCCCTAGAAGAAATGAACCGAGCGCATTCACTATCAAGATGCCGTATGGAAAACGATATCCATTGCGAAAGAAACGATCGATTACATAACGCGTGGGAGCGCCGATACCAGCGCCTAAGAGAAAGAGAGCTAGCCTCATCGCGTCGAAACCTCTCTAGGATTTATTACCCAGAGAATCAAAAGACTCATAATGACCATCACATAGAAATATAAGATGGCTAATAGATCGTTGCGCTCACCATGAATGAGGGCCACCGAAGAAAAGGTAGTGAGTGACCCGGAAAAACCAGGTATCCAAAAAAGCCTACTTAACTCAGTCGACTTGATGCGAAAAGCCACTAGCCCCGCAATAGCAACACCAAGGAGATTTACGATAAATATTGCAATTGGATAACTTGAGATTGACTCATTGAAAAGATATCGAATTAGCGAGCCAGCGACTCCGCCGGCTGCGATTACAAGAAGTTTCTTCACGCCCGCTTTATTAGTTTATTTGCAATTCCGGAGAAGATACTTATGAGAAGACTTCCGATTAATGCTGATGTAAATGAGTCAATAGTTATAACGTCACTCCAACGATCAGTGAGCATCAACATCGCAGCATTTATTACAAAGACAAAGAGTCCAAATGTAAGTATTACTGCAGGCAACGTGAATAGTTTGAGAATAGAGCCAATAAAAGTATTAATCAATCCAAATAGCGCCGCAACCCAGAAGTAATTCCAAGCTCCATCTTTAATTTGAATTCCATTCACAATTAGAGTTGTAATCCAGAATGCACCAGCAAGAACGGCCCACCGAAGAACTAGTGACACTAGTTAATCTCTTCGCGCTTGCGAATCTTTGAGCCCAGCCAGCGGACTGGGTCGTACTTAACATCAACAACCCGCTCTTTCATCGGGATGATTGCGTTATCGGTAATCTTGATATGTTCTGGGCAAACTTCGGTGCAGCACTTCGTGATGTTGCACATTCCCAGCCCGTGCTCCTCTTGCGCCTTCTTCTTACGATTCCTTAGCCGGTCAAGTGGGTGCATATCTAACTCGGCAATACGGATAAAGAATCGTGGCCCCGCAAAAGACTTCTTATTCTCTTCGTGATCGCGGATTACATGGCATGTGTCTTGGCATAGGAAACATTCGATGCATTTGCGGAATTCTTGACTTCTTTCCACATCAACCTGTTGCATCCGATATTCACCCGGCTTCAAATCTTCAGGTCCCTCAAAAGCAGGAACTTCCATAGCTTTCTTGTAATTGAAAGAGACATCTGTGACTAGATCCTTGATGACTGGGAATGCGCGCAACGGCGTTACTGTGATTGTTTCGTCCTCACCGTAGGAATTCATCCTTGTCATACAGGCGAGACGTGGCTTGCCGTTAATCTCCATCGAACAAGATCCGCATTTACCAGCTTTGCAGTTCCAACGAACAGCAAGATCGGACATCTGGGTTGCCTGAACTCGATGAATTACATCTAGAACAACTTCGCCTTCGTTGGCATCAACTGTGACTTCTTTAAAGTCGCCGTTCTTGGAATCGCCGCGCCAGATGCGCATCTTCACTTTGCGGGCCATCTATTTCCCACCTTTCGCGAGTTCCTTCTCGGTGAAATATTTCTTTAATTCATCCATCTCAAAAAGGCCCAAGAGTTCATTGGGGAGCATCTTGGCGCGCTCAGCTTCAATCTCAATCTTCGTACCATTCCACTTCGTTAGGTGGTTGAACTGGCGCCACTCGGGATCCATCTTCGGATAATCATCGCGAGTATGCCCACCGCGCGACTCTTCCCGCTCAAGTGCTGAGCGAGCAATGGATTCAGATACCAACAGCATGTTCTCCAAGTCAATCGCAAGATGGAAGCCGGGATTAAATAATTTCCCGCCTTCAACTTTTACGTTCTTCGAACGCTCTCGAATCGACTCGAGTTTCTTTAGCGCATCCTTCAACTCAGCCTCAGTACGAATAATGCCCACTAAATCTTGAGTAATGTTTTGAAGTTCTTGTTGAAGCGCATAAGGATTCTCATTACCTTCACGAGTAAATGGATCATTTATATGATCGTGAGCTCTTTCAATTTCTTTATCGCTAACTTCTGGTGAGTCACCTTTTAGGCTCTTCACATACTCGGCTGCACCAGCTCCAGCTCTACGGCCAAAAACGAGAAGATCAGAGAGGGAGTTGCCACCTAAACGATTAGAGCCATGCATACCACCAGCAACTTCACCGGCAGCAAATAAACCTGGGACGCCGTAGGCGGCTGCAGTATCGGGTTCCACCTTCACGCCACCCATTACATAGTGGCAAGTTGGTCCAACTTCCATCGCCTGTTCGGTGATGTCAACATCAGCAAGCTCTTTAAATTGATGCCACATTGAAGGCAGGCGTCGCTTAATTTCGTCCGCAGGAAGACGCTTGGAGACATCTAGATAAACACCACCGTGCTCTGAGCCACGCCCAGCTTTTACTTCTGCGTTGATGGCGCGCGCGACTTCATCGCGCGGAAGAAGTTCTGGCGGGCGACGATTGTTGTTCTGGTCCTTGTACCAACGATCTGCTTCCGCTTCATTGTCAGCGTATTTATCTTTGAATACTTCTGGGATGTAGTTGAACATAAAGCGCTCACCTTTGTTATTTGTGAGCACACCACCATCACCACGAACAGATTCAGTTACAAGGATTCCACGGACTGATGGTGGCCAGACCATTCCGGTGGGATGGAATTGGACGAACTCCATATCAACTAGGGCAGAACCTGCTTTAAGGGCAAGTGCATGGCCATCGCCAGTTCCTTCCCATGAATTAGAAGTAATCTTGAAAGATTTTCCAATTCCACCAGTTGCAAGAACTACAGCGGGTGATTCAAAGAGAACTTCATCGCCACTTTCACGCCAATATCCGTAGCACCCAGAAACTTTATTTCCATCTTTGAGAATTGAAGTGATAGTCAATTCCGCAAAAACTTTTATGTACTTCTCGGCGTCGCCATGTTCCTTTGCATCCTTCTGTTGCATCGCAACAATCTTTTGTTGCATCGTGCGAATCAATTCAAGGCCAGTTCGATCGCCCACGTGGGCTAAGCGTGGATATTCATGTCCACCAAAATTACGTTGCGAGATCCGACCATCTTTGGTGCGATCAAAAAGCGCACCCCAAGTCTCCAGCTCCCAAATTCGATCTGGCGATTCTTTTGCATGAAGTTCAGCCATCCGCCAGTTATTTAAAAACTTTCCACCACGCATGGTGTCGCGGAAGTGAACTTTCCAACCATCATTTTCGTTTACATTGCCCATCGCCGCAGCTGCGCCACCTTCGGCCATAACAGTATGCGCCTTGCCAAAAAGTGACTTACAAATGATCGCTACTCGAAGTCCAGCTTGGCGAGCCTCGACGGCAGCTCTTAAGCCCGCTCCGCCAGCGCCGATTACTACTACATCAAAACGATAACGGCTGAATTTGATATCGCTAGCTTTAATTCCGGTGGTTGCTTTAGCCATGTTTCATCGCCTAAAAGAAGTAGTAATTCGTAATAGTTCCGGATGCAACTAACCGAACATACAAATCGGTTAGCGCCACAACAAAGAGTGAAATCCAGGCATAGACCGGATGACGCTCATTTAGAGCGGATACCCAAGTCCACATTTTGTATCGAATTGGGTGCTTCGAGAAATGACGCAACCTTCCACCCATTGTGTGGCGACAGGTATGGCAAGAAGCTGAGTAGAGCCAGAGCATCGTTGCATTCAAGAGCAGCACGAGTGTTCCCACGCTCATATGACCCCATTCACCCTCAGGATTCTTAAAAGCGATTATCGCGTCATAGGTGAGAATGACATTAAAGATCAAACCGAAATAAAAGAACCAACGGTGACCATTTTGCAGAATTAATGGCGCTCTGGTTTCTCCCGTGTATTTTGAATGTGGCTCTGCAACTGCACAAGCAGGTGGTGACATCCAGAATGAACGGTAGTAAGCCTTACGGTAGTAGTAACAAGTCAACCTAAATCCAAGTGGAAATATCAAAATGAAAAGCGCTGGTGAAATTATCATTCCAAATAATGTGATGGTGCCGATGGGTGTTCCGAAATGTGCCGCACCTTCAACGCAGGCCGTTGAAAGACAAGGTGAATAGAACGGTGAAATTAGCGGTTCGGCAAAGTAATAATTCTTCTCAAAAGCCCGGAATGTTGCATAGATAATAAATGAAACTAGAACTGCGACAGTTATTGCTGGTTGCAACCACCAACGATCATTGCGAAGCGTGCGCTCTTTTATTGTTGCTCTTGTGCTGGAAAAAACTCCGGTAGCCAAAGCCCGCCTCCTAATCGACTCCCGCAATTTTCCTAGGGCTTCTCAGGGTTTTCTAGGCGAAGTCCTATGAGTTGGCACACAGGCAGCTATTTATGTGGCGGAGGGCGTGGGATTTGAACCCACGAAGGTTTCCCTTGCCGGTTTTCAAGACCGGTGCACTAGGCCACTATGCGAGCCCTCCGTGGGAGAACTTACCGCTCGCCCTTGGGCCTATCAAAATTCTCATCATCTAAACCGGATAACGCGGGCTTTAAATGAATTCGGAAACGAACTGAAGTCATATGAATAAGGACAATCAACACCGCGCAAATTGCAACGGCAAAATCTAACTTTAGGCCAGTCTTTTCAAGGAGCACAAAACATGTTGCACCGATAGCTGTCGCGGTCGCGTAGAGGGGTCCACCAGAAAAAATTTGTGGCGCAATCCGACAGACAACATCACGAAGTACTCCGCCGCCTACTGCAGCAATAACAGCAATTAATATCGCAACAAGTTCGGAGGTATTAAACAGAAGTGCTTTATATGCACCTGCAACTGCGAAGAGCGACATCGCAATTGAATCTAAAAATGTAACGGCGCCTCCAATTTTCTTGTACCAACGACCAATCAGAAGTGCCGCAATAACTCCACCAATTGCAGTAAGTATGTAGCGATCTTGCATACCGGCCGGACGACCAGCGCCAATAAGTATGTCCCTTAAGAATCCACCGCCCAATCCAGTCAATATCGCTACTGCGGTTACTCCAACAAGATCAAATCTCTTATAGAAAATTGCAAAGAGAGCTCCTTGAAATGCTCCTACTCCTACACATAGAAGGTCCAACCAAATTGGAACTACAGATGTGCTCATACCGGCAACTCCAATAACTCTTCAATCACCTTTGCTACACCATCATCAGAATGAGGCTCAGCCAATGACTTCGCATGCAATTTTCCTTCCGGGTGGCCATCACCCATTGCCCACGATCTTCCGGCCCATGCAAGCATAGAAAAATCATTTGGATTATCCCCAAAAGTAACGGTCTCATCAGCGCTAATTCCAAGTCGCTGGGCAACTAACGAAAGGGTGGCACCTTTGGAGACGCCATGACCATTTATCTCCAATAGAGAATCGTGCGGGTTTGAATGTGTCACGGTTGCAATTCCAGTCAAATTTTCTCGCGCAATCGCCAGCATCTCATCTGAGGTCAATTCTTGATCTGAACACCTTGCTAACATCTTTGTTGCCGGGCTATCGATTACTTCGAAAATGTCATGCACGCCAACGTTATCTAGCCCAACATCCCATCTTGGAATATAGGACTTCTCCCGATGAAAATAGTTGTGCTTCTCGACTGCAAACGAGATCGTTGGGATAGATACACGCAGCCGATTAACAGTTTCTATCTGCGCCTCTTTTGACATCAACCACTCTTCCAAAATCTTCTCGCGATGAATGTCGTATAGCAGAGCGCCATTACCGAGTATGGCGCCGCCAAATGGAAATGTTTCCGCAATCTCTCTCATCCAGCGCGGCGGACGTCCCGTAACATAATAAATCTGGATTCCCGCTTCATGAGCTGCAAAAATCGCATCGCGAGTCCGCTTTGAAATCTCGCCATAATTCGAAACTATCGTTCCATCTAGATCGGTAGCAATTAATTTTGGACGTTTGGCTAATGCACTCAATTAATTCACCGGAGTCAGTCGCTCGGTTCCCAAATAACTCTGGAGCGCCTTCGGTAAGTTGACCGAACCATCCGCCTGTTGATGGTTTTCCAGGATGGCGACAATCATTCTTGGGACGGCAACTAACGTTCCGTTAAGTGTTGCAACCGGCGAAGTTCCATTCTCCCCTTTAGTTCTAATGTTTAATCGGCGTGCCTGAAAATCCGTACAGTTCGATGTGCTAGTTACCTCTCGATATCCCCCTTGAGTTGGTATCCAAGCTTCGCAATCAAATTTTCTAATCGCACTTGAACCAAGATCTCCAGTTGCAACATCAATTACTCGGTAGGGAATTTCCATGGCGTTTAAAAACTCTTTCTCCCAAGCTAATAAGCGTTGGTGCTCAGCAGCCGCATCTTCCGGCTTGCAAAAAGAGAACATCTCCACTTTTTCAAATTGGTGGACTCGAATAATTCCCCGGGTATCTTTTCCATAAGAACCCGCCTCTCTCCGGAAGCATGGCGAATAACCGCTGTATCGAAGTGGCAATTTATTTGAATCAAGAATTTCATCCATGTGATACGCCGCAAGCGGTACCTCGCTAGTTCCAACTAGATAGAAATCATCCTCCTTAAGATGGAAAACATTTTCCGCAGCTTGGCCAAGAAAGCCAGTTCCTTCCATCGCTTCCGGCTTTACTAGAACTGGTGGAATTACTGGGATAAATCCCGCTTTTGTTGCAAGCGAAATCGCATAATTAACTAACGCCAACTCAAGGAGCGCGCCTACACCGGTTAAGTAATAGAAGCGTGCGCCCGAAACTTTTGCACCTCGCTCAACATCAATTGCCCCAAGAATCTTTCCGAGCTCAACGTGATCTTTTACTTCAAATCCAAATTCGCGCGGCTTACCAACTTGCTCAATAACTTTAAAGTCACTCTCGCCACCAATAGGTGCGCTTGGATCAACAATGTTTGATAACAAGAGCGCTAACTTTCTAAAACTCTCTTCAGTCAAAGACTTCTTTGCTTCGGCTTCTTTGACTTGTGCCGAAAGGCTTTTTGCTCGATCTAGAAGGGCGCTCTTCTCATCGCCCTTTGCCGCGCCTACACTTTTAGAGAGTGAATTTTGTTCCGCACGAAGGGCCTCAAATTCCACAATTGCTGCACGCCGGACTTCATCTGCAGCCAATAGTTCATCAACTAGAGATTCGCTCTCACCGCGCGCTTGTTGAGATGAGCGAACCAGATTTGGATTCTCGCGTAGCAATTTAACGTCAATCATATTTTTCTGCCAGCCCTTACTTCACCGAGCCACTTATCGGCGGAGAGAAAAGATTCATCCGTGGTTGATTTAGTAGTAGTTGGCGCGACTTTATCGGCACGTGGGTACGATCCAAGAAAGCGAACATCCTCACAAATTCTCCGTAAACCGGTTAACGCATCTCCAACTCGTTCATCATTTATATGACCTTCTGCATCAATAATGAAGTGGTAATGGCCTAGTTCGCGGCCAGTTGGGCGAGATTGAATAAAAGTTAAGTTAACTCCTCTAACAGCAAATTCAGTTAGTACTTCAAGGAGCGCACCAGCATGGTCTGCGCCGATAAATGCTGCTAAAGAAGTCCGATCATGTCCGGTAGCGGTAGGTACATCTCCGGGCTTTCCAACTAATACAAATCGAGTTACCGCGCCATCGTTATCACCAATATTGCTATCGAGAATTTCTAAACCATAAGCATCAGCAGCATTTGCAGAAGCAATCGCGGCATCAAATTCACCCTTACCTAGCGCTGCTGCTGCAGCTGCGGTTGATGAAGAAATGATGATCTCGGCGTTCGGATGATTCTTGGCAATATAAGCGCGGCATTGGGCTTCAGCATGAGGATGAGTCGCGATTTTCTTGATTTCTCTATCTTTATTGCCCTTTGAAACGAGAAGCGCGAAGGAAACTGGAAGAGTTACTTCGCCATAGATGACTAGTGGATCACCGATTGCCAACTCATCCAAAGTCCGTGCGACCACTCCTTCAACTGAGTTCTCTATCGGAACCAGCGCTCGCTCGGCCTCGCCTTTACGAACTGCATCAAGGGCGGCAGTCACATTTGCGTAAGGAACTAGTGAGTCATTTGAAGTTGCGACGGTACGAAGTGCAGCCTCTGTAAAAGTGCCGCTGGGCCCGAGATATGAATACCGTGTCACTGCCTAAGGATACCTAATCGACTTCATTAGATGAGTTGCAGGTCAGTATCACCGTTAGGCTTGCTCATTATGAAGCGAAAGCTCCACTTCTCATCGATTGCATGGCGATCAGAGTTGGGATTGCATCGCGAAGGAAATGAAGATTCAGGTTTAGTTACGAATAATCTCATCGCGGTCGCCGATGGCATGGGTGGTTATGTTGGCGGTGAGATAGCTTCGAAAATTGCAATTCGTACTCTCGCAGATTTAGCAACGATTATTAGTAAGGAAGAGTTGGATTCAGAGTCAAGAGATGAGATTTATCGCAATTCGCTCGTAGAGATTGATGGCGAGATTAAAAAGCTAACTGAAGCAAAACCGGAACTTGATGGGATGGGAACTACTCTCACTTCATTGGCACTATTTGATAACCAAGCAATCTTGCTTCACGTCGGCGATTCCCGGGCATACCGTATAAGAGGTAAGAAAATCACCCAACTAAGTCATGATCACACGGTGGTACAGGAGTTGATTGATCAGGGGCGAATTACTCCAGAGGAAGCTAGTGCGCATCCACAGCGCTCTTTCTTAACCCAAGCGCTTATGGGTAAATCAAATGTAGAAGGAGTTTTATCTTTATTTCCCGTTGAGGCAGGCGATATCTACCTTCTATGTAGTGATGGTCTAACCGTTGTGGTTGACGAAGGGAAAATATCCTCTGCCTTTAAAGATGACCTACAAGATTCAGTTAATTCTTTAGTTGACCTTGTCTATAAGAACGATGCTCCTGACAATGTGACTGTCATCGCGGTTCAAATTGGTGAGTCAGGTGTGGATTTGCCCACGAAGTATTTAGGGGCAGCGCAATGAAGCGAGTATTAGGTAGCCGTTACGAGCTCGGAGAAATGATTGGAACGGGCGGTATGGCGGATGTGTACATCGCCCAAGATTTGCGGCTGCATCGTGAAGTTGCGGTAAAGATATTGCGCAGTGATCTCGCACGAGATCCAGCTTTCGTCGCGCGGTTTAATAAAGAGGCACTTGCTGCGGCCGCCCTAAATCATCCAGGAATTGTCGCGGTTTATGACTCAGGGCAAGAGGAAACAAGTAGCGGATTGATGCCATACATCGTTATGGAATACGTGCGTGGCCACACTCTTAGAGAAATTTTGCAGAAAGGCGAACGGCTAGCTTTTGAGCGCGCCCTTGAAATAGTTTCTGGAGTTTTGGACGCCCTTGCTTACTCACATAAGAATGGAATAGTTCACCGAGACATCAAGCCAGGCAACATCATGATTACCTCGACTGGTGAGGTAAAGGTTATGGATTTTGGAATCGCTCGGGCGCTCTCCGATGCCGGAGCAACTCTAACGAGCACTTGGAACATTGTCGGCACTGCTCAATATCTATCGCCAGAGCAAGCAACGGGTGGGCAAGCTGATGCACGCAGTGATCTTTATTCACTCGGTTGTCTCTTCTATGAATTGGTCTCAGGTAAGCCGCCTTTTTCCGGTGAGACTCCAGTTGCAATCGCATACCAACATGTCTCAGCGCCACTACCTCTTATAACTTCAGTCGAGCCATCACTTGATCCAGTCCTAAACGCCTTCTTTGGCGTGGCCTTAGCTAAAGATTCATCAGATCGCTATCCCAGCGCGGCTGCTATGTTAAAAGATTTAAAGAAATTATCCCGAGGCGAACAGATAACGACTCAGCTTCCAAAACAACAGAAAACTCTTGGAAGACGAAGATTTTCTCTTATTGCCCTCGCCCTGCTCGTCTTGGTTGGAGTATCGAGTTTCTTCATCTTTAGACCTGATTCCGCCTCACAAATTGTGGCGCTACCTAATGTTGTTGGATTAACTGAAGTTGAGGCGCGTGCCCAACTAAGTGGTTTTACAATCACAATTCAACGCGCACCTGATGCGCGAATTCCCAAAGATCGCGTTACAAACCAGCTGCCACTTGCAACAGTTCGAGTTAGCAAAGGAAGCGCGGTAACACTAACCCTCTCCGACGGCCCAGGTGATGCTGTTGTGCCAACTGACATCATCGGAAAACCGCTTGAGGAAGCACGCGCGGCGTTAGCTGCTGCTGGCCTTCGAGTGAGCCGAACTATTGCAGTTGATTCAGAAGAACAACCCGGAATCGTCCTTAAAGTCACTCCGGAACAAGGCTCAACTATTGAAGCCGGTAGTGGTGTGACCCTTGAGATCGCTAGCGGAAATGTGCGGGTTCCTGAGTTGCTGGGTAAGAGCGACATTGAAGCGCGAACGCTGCTGACCCAAGCGGGCTTCTTAGTGAAAATTGTGGAGGCTTTTGATTCAAATCAACCCATCGGAGTGGTAATCGCACAAGCGCCAGCGGCTGGAGAGACAAAAATAATTGGCTCCTCAGTCACGGTAACAATAAATAAAGCCCCAACAAATAATTAGTTATTTACAATCGGAGCTAATCCTTCTGCCTTTTCTACTGCATCTTTCATTCCACACTTGACTAACCAATTCGCTAATAACTTGTGGCCATGCTCGGTCAGTACCGATTCAGGATGAAATTGCACGCCATAAATAGGAAGTGTTGCATGTCGAATCGACATAACTACACCACTCTCACTTCGACCAGTTATCACTAGATCTCTCGGCAAGGTTTCCTCTTTGATTGCTAAAGAGTGATATCTAGTTGCAGTAAATGGTGAGGGGATATCTGCGAAAACTCCGGTTGCATCATGAGAGATTTGGGAAGTCTTTCCATGTAATAACTCTGGAGCGCGCTCAACGATTGCTCCGTAGGCAACCGCAAGAGCTTGGTGGCCAAGGCAGACACCGAGTAATGGTTTTTTAATCTCTGCAGATCTCTTGATCATCGCTATTGATATGCCCGCCGCCTCCGGGGTTCCAGGTCCAGGTGAAATAAGGACGCCATCAAAATCATCTGCGGCAGTCACGGGAACTGAGTCGTTACGCACCACGGTGCACTCAGCGCCTAATTGCTCAAGGTATTGGACCAGGTTAAAGACAAAGGAGTCATAGTTATCAATCACCAGAATCCGTGTTCCCATGAACTCATCCTCTCGTGTAACCTGCCACCCATGCCAAAGTCGC
>JACCDM010935706.1_pt1 | contig 17489 bp, 14 predicted proteins | sample 7445851 | NCBI WGS metagenome assembly JACCDM01 (sample SAMN15323438, study PRJNA562643) | freshwater metagenome | isolation source: river surface water | place: USA:Blue River Watershed | collected 2017-08-16
ATCCAATTGGGCCATTGGATTAAAGTAAAAATCTTTGCCTAAACGACGTAACGAAAATGTGACACTGTTATCGGCTGTGCACGGCAAATCACGGTATGAGGTACAAAGAACCAACACGGCAATCAACAAGATTGCAGGCTGGATCAAAAACATGGCGTAAACATTTCCGTCTGTGAGGTTGGTCAAGGCTATGCCAGCCAAAATTCCGGCTGGAATCGTCATTCCTAAAGCACCGCTAACTATGCCGCGTGTACGCTGCGGAATTTTGTCAGGAAGCAATGCCATCAAGGCCGCTGCCACAGCATTCAAACCCAACTGGGTAAGGCACCAGCCCACCACCATCACTGCCACACCACCCCAGGCAATAAGACCCAAGCCTAAAGTACCAACTAAGGTTCCTATTACCATCCAAATTTTGCGCTTGCCCAATGACGAATTTGTCCTATCGCTGAAATAACCTGCCAATGGATTGGCCAAAATAGCCACAACAGATCCAATTCCTAACAGTAGACCCAGCACTTGCTCTTTGCTTCCAGGTGCAATTTGTGCAACCCGCATAGCGATGGTCATCATGGGCGGGGTCAACAAGGCCATCGATAAAGCGAAGTACGCCGCGATAAGGTTAAAAACAAACCATTTCGAGGGCGTTGGAATGGCGGGGCTATTTCCTAGGTTGGCAATATCAACACTCATGTCATTTTCTTTCAATAAATGGCATCGGGCAGTCCGCACAATGCATCAACTGGGCTCTTACCAGTGAAGGCGCTACGTCCCATCAATTTTTCGATCAATGCGCTTTGCACCTGCGGCGTAGCTGTGTAGGCGTTTATCAAGCAGGGCATGCGAGGTGCGTCATACAAGTAGTAGGGATGGCCGAATGAAATCAGCATTGTGGGTTTATCCCACCACAACCTGCGCATGCCAGCAAATGTTCCACCGTGTAGCTTTGCCCAGTCTAAGAAAAGGCGTGACTTGGTCAATAACGACTCCTGCGCAATGGCATAGATGATCAAGTCCGCGTTTGCACAGTCATCCAACTTATGCAGCGTAGGATCAAAAACATGTACCTCAAAGCCCTCTGCCTTCAGTGCCTCGTCTATACCAATCCGAAAATCTGCATCGGCACCTAAAGGATGAACGTTCTCTTCTTTGAACATCCAGATCTGACGATAGCGCTGAGAGTTCAATGGCAAGATGGCTTGTGTATCTTTTACACACGTAATCGATAAGTCAGACAAGCGAGACATGACCTCTTTGTGTTGTTGGAGATCAATGTTCGAATAATCGACTGTATCGGTGGCAGATTGATCATGTAAACCCAGTTTGGCTTTCAGTCCGAGCACACGAATAACGGCCTCATCTAAACGCTTGTGGCTGAGTCGACCTTTTTCCAATGCTTCTTGTAGGGTGTTAATGTCTTCGGTGAGTGACTCTGAAAACAGCATCATGTCGCATCCGTTTTCAATTACTTCGGGAAGCCACTCATGGCGAGCCCCCCAGCTTTCGAGCCCTCCCATCAGCGTAGCGTCAGAGACAATAAGACCATTGAATTCCAGTTCTCCGCGTAGCAGTCCCTGATTCAAATGCTTGCTAATCGATGCAGGTCGATAAAGTTCGACGCCCTCTTCACCTTGTCCCTGGGCATAGGCAGGCAAGGCAATGTGAGCCGACATGATGGACAAAACCCCCGAATCAATCGCACGTCTGTAGAGACGTCCAAAAACGTCTTGCCAATCGGACATGGTCAATGGATTGATGGTGGTGACTAAGTGCTGATCTCGATCGTCATAGCCCTCACCTGGCCAATGCTTAGCTGTGGTGGCGATTCTGTTACGCTGAAACACGTCAATATTTATTTGCGCCATTTCAGATATCAACGCAGGATCACTGCCGTAGGAGCGCGTCCCGACAATGGCACTTTGAAACGAATGATTGACGTCCAGTACCGGAGAAAATGTCCAGTGAATGCCCAGCGCTTTCAGCTCACTGGACAAAGCTTCCAGAGCATGACCATAGGTTGACAGACAATTTGCAGCTGCACAGCCAAGTTGATTAGGGAAGATGCTAGTTAGACGACCACTGGTGACTCCGCCTTCTAAATCTGCACTGATCAAAGGTGCAATGCGGCTAACACTTTTAAGACGTGCAATAGTGGCTTGGCAGGCCACAGAGTCAGAAAAATGAATCATAGATACGGCACCTAAAGGGTGCCGCTCAAAAGCCTGAAGTGCCGCTTCGTCTCCAGGCATGATTTGCAAATTGATCAATTGGCAAATTTTTTCTTGCGGGTTTAACTCGCCAAAAATTTTCCGCACCCAATCGATCTCGGCAGCTGCAAGCGCAAAAGGCGCCTTGCTCAAGATAGAGGCAATAGGGTCTTTATCGGTCATATTTTTTCGAACATGCATAACAAAGGGCCTGCACATCCTGTGCAGGCCCTGCTCGTTCCGATTTAAAAGCGGAAGTTGCTGCGAATTCCCACTGTGCGTGGTTCGCTCATGTAGCCGTAGTTGCCACCAAAGAATGCAACAGAGCCCATCAACTGAGATTTATTCTCTATGTTTTTCACATACAACTGAACATCCATAGAGTCTTCTGCGTTGGCATATGTCAGCGACAAGTTTGACTTTGTGAATGCTTTTTGCTTGAACTGAATTGGCGCTGCTGTTGGCGTACCAGTATCGGTTGTGACATAGGATGCTGAATACTTTGTACCAGCGTAAGCGGTCAAACGTGAACCTGACTCCAAATTCCAGTTGTGAGCATAACCAAGGTTCAAAGTCACAGATGGCGTTTTGTCCAGTGCTTTGCCAGAAAAATTACTGCCATTTGGTGTTGTATAGACTTTGTATTTAGCCTTTAACAAACCTAAACTAGCATCAAAACGGCCAGCCTTACTTACGCGGTAACGAGCTGAAACTTCAGCACCATCAACAGTTGCAGAACCAGTGTTGACTGTCAACATACTGCTGTTAACAACACCCGATTTCTGCATATCGGTGTAATCGTAATGGAAGATAGACGATGTCAACTGGAGTGCATTGCCTAAGTATTTTCCGTTCAAACCTGCTTCATAAGCAGTGATTTTCTCAGGGCGGAAAATCAATTCAGGATTGGTACGTGTGTTGCCATCATTGAAACCACCGGATTTAAAGCCAGTAGAAATAGTGGCATAGGACATTTCTGAAGCAGACAAGTCTTTCTCATAGCCCAGTTTGTAAGTTGCGCTCTTCCATGTAGCTTGACCAAACAGTGGTGTTACGCCATTACCTGTTGCAGAGTAGTTAGTGCCATTGAACGCAAACACTTGCGTGCCGTCACGTGACTTTTTGTCTTGAGTTGTACGAGCACCCAGGATCACTCGATCAGATGGGGCAATGCTGTAACTGACTTGGCCAAAAAATGCGTCTGAAGCATTGGTCACCAAGCGATCCTGATACTGCAAGGCTGGATAGCAGGCTACAAACCCACCACACTGGCTGGGTCCAAATGGTGCTGGCCCTGGGGCTGCGGGGCCAAACAGATAAAACGGAGCATTACCGTCGAGCTGACCGTCAGTGCCTGTTTCTTTAAAGTTGAAATAGCCAGCCACCCACTGAAGAGGTGCCTTCACGTCTTTCGAAGAGAAACGCAACTCATGCGAGGACTGCTCGACTTTAAATTTAGTCAACAAAAGCAATGGGCCTGTACTGTAGTCTTCTTTGGTTTTTGTACCGCGATTGCCGTAGATGTAGTTCAGGTTTGCAAACCCAACATCCGTACTGAGCTCGGCTTTAAAACCGTTCATCTTGTTGTCAAAACGCCCTTGAATCATGGTGCTTGTATCGACCAGCTTCGTGGGAATCCCACCTGCTAAGTTGTAATAGTTCGGGCCGGTAGCTTTATTGGTACTTTCGTCATACGACAGATTGAGGCGCGTGCTTGAAGAAAACTTCAGCAACGCTTGCAAGCGTACAGAGTCTGTATTGATGCTGTCTTGATTTTGTCTAAAGCCGTTGGTAGAAGTTTTAGTTTCTGAGAACCCGTCTCGACGGTTGCTCGAAAACGCAGCTCGCAAAGCCAAGGCGTCATTGACGGGCAGGTTGAACATGCCATCAACGCGTTTTTGTCCTAAATTGCCGACTTCGACACCAACATATCCTTCAAGCTTATTACTGGGTCCCTTGGTGATGACGTTGACAACGCCTGCATTGGCATTTCGGCCATACAGCGTCCCTTGTGGGCCGCGGAGCACTTCCACGCGCTCGATGTCATAAAAGGCTGCACCAGCTCCTGACATGCGTCCCAAATACACGCCATCGATGTGGAATGCCGCAGCGGGATCACCCAATGTTGTGGTGTTTGTGTTCTCAATGCCCCGGATGTTTACGACTACTGAGCTATTTCCTGCTTGACTGATTTGTGTGTTTGGCATCAAGTCAGTCAACGACTTAGCATCCGTCACACCCTTGTCTCGGATGTCATCTGCACTGATTGCGGACAGCGATGCGCCAACTTTCAGAGCCGATTGCGAAACCTTGTTAGCCGTCACCACAATTTGGTCGGCATCTGCGGTTTGTGCTTGCGCAGCTAATTGTGCATACGTAGCCAACACGCCTACCAATGCAATGGCCACTGGCCTTTTCTTGAAACTACCCATGTCAATCTCCTGTTGAGTTTTGTCTTGTTTGTCTTGTATGCCAACCATATGTTAACGTTAACATAAACGGATCTTACTCAAAGGTGGAGTTACCCCGTATCAGTAATTACCCTAATAAATGACGTAGGCAACGTCAAAACTCATACGCTGAAAACTTTGAACAAGGCCTACCTAAAACATCAACTAAACATTTCAATAACAGGGCACTCTCCCCTCAAAATGGTGTGATTTCGTCAGTTAACATGCTTGTATCAGCCAACTTAAATTGGTTATCACTCCACAGTTGGACATGACAACTGTCATTAGCGGTTTGGATCTTCAGAATGCAGCAATCAAACAAAATAACCATCAAGGAAGTTGCAGAAAAGTCAGGCGTGTCAGCCATGACCGTTTCCAGGGTCATTCGAAATCAAGGGCACATCGCCGAAGAGACCAAGAAGAGAATTCTTCAAGTCATCGAAGAGTTGGGCTATATCCCTCTTCAGTCCGCCAGAAATTTGTCAGGTTCATTTCCACGAGTGATCGGCATCGTCATTCCCTCTTACAAAGAGCTTCGAAAACTACGGCAAGGCTATGAATATGAGTACGCTTTGATGATGGGTGCCTTAAACGTATGCAACGAGTTCGGATATGCCGTGAACATCTTAGAAATCCGCAATGCCAATGATGTCAAGACATTGGTTAAGCGCATTGGCTCTCGTCAGATTGGCGCGTACATCGTGGCTGCACCAGCTACTGAATATCCGGGTCTCTCCAATACCCTAAAAGACAACGCCATCATCTTTTCCACCATTAGCGCAAACAACCCAGCAAGCTCAGATTTGAAGGTGATTGCTGATGAAAGAACCGCTACTTACAAGATGGCCCGCTCAATGATTGAGTTGGGCCATCAGCGTTTAGCATTCATTGGTGGCAGCAATAAACAACGTGCCACTAAAGAACGCCAAAAGGGCTTCTCTGATGCCATTCAAGAATGCAAAACTCAAAAGATCCAGCACGAGATTTACCAATGCGGCGTATTCTTTGAAGACGGGTACAGGCAAGGTCTACAAGTATTGCGTCAGAAAAATCGCCCTACTGCCATTCAGTGTTTGACCGATGACATAGCTGCTGGCGTTATCGCTGCAGCTCAGGAATTGGGAATTGATCTACCCAACGAACTGTCCATCTGCGGCTTTGACAATTTTGGATTGGCTCGCAAAATTTCACCTGCATTGACGACAGCCCATCTGCCAGCAGAAGAAATGGCGGAAATGGCAACCAGGCAAGTAATCAGCGCGCTCGAGCGTAAAGACCAAGATAAAGAGGTTGTCTTTGCGTGCGACGTGATCTTAAGGAGCTCGCTGGCCCAACCCATACGCAAATTGAACTAAGCTTTTTGTTTCAAAATGAAAAAAGCCACTGACTTCAAAAATCAGTGGCTTTCAAATTGGTGGGCCCACCAGGACTTGAACCTGGGACCAAAGGATTATGAGTCCTCTGCTCTAACCAACTGAGCTATAGGCCCTTGGGCGCTTATTGTAAGGCACTCAAACAGCGCTTCTATGCCTAGCTATACAGGTATCAAGAACTTCTGAGTGGTCTCTTTGCCACCAATTCTCTGTTGAAAAGATCTCAACCTCGCTAAAGCCCTGGAAGCCTTGCGCTTCAACCCAGCCCCTAATTTTAGGGATATCAATCACGCCATCACCCATCATGCCCCTGTCATTCAGCAAGTCGCGGGTAGGTGTGAGCCAATCACACACATGGAAAGCCAATAATCTTTTCTGGCCAGCACGTTCAATTTGCTGCTGAAGTTTGGGGTCCCACCAAACGTGATACACATCAACCGCCACCCCTAACGCACCCGTTTGCATAGGGTCCAATTTGTCACAGACATCCAAGGCGTGTTCTAGTGTGTTGATGCACGCGCGATCTGCTGCATACATGGGATGCAGAGGTTCAATGGCCAAAGGCATATTGCACGACTTGGCATAGGCCAATAACTTTTCTATGCCCTCAAAAACTTGATCGCGAGACTGCTGAATGTTTTTGTGCACCGCTTGTCCTGCTAGCGCACCAGGCAAGCCGCCCACCACCAGTACCAAACAAGTCGCATTGAGTTCGCAGGCTTCATCCACTGCTTGGCGATTATCGGCATCGGCAGCTTGTATTCCGGCTGCATTGGCAGCAGGAAACATACCGCCACGACAATAACCAGAGAGTTTCAATCCGTGCGTTTTGACCAACTTAGAGACCGTGTCTAAACCAACTGCAGCAACCTGATCGCGCCATGGCGAGATGGCTTGAATGTTACGCCGTACGCAGGCCTCAATAATGTCTGTCAATGGCAAGTCTTGGCCACGGCTTTTTCTCACTGTGGCTGTGTTAATTGATAGCCAGTCATGGTTCTTTGTAAAGTCGCGCATGATTTATTTTTGTTTGGAAGATTGAGTTTTTTCACGGCGAATTTGGCGAATGATGGCGGCGTTGTCCAACTCACCATCGCCTTGTGCAATGGCATTTCGCATCAACTGCGCGTGAGCCTGAGAGAGTGGCAAATTTTGAGAATTAAGGTCTGCCATGTCCAGCATCAGTTGCACATCTTTCAAGTGCTGCCGAATCCGAGATTGCGGTTCAAACTGTTCATTGACCATCATGTTGCCTTTGACCACAGCAGCCTCAGATCGAGCCGGCGTGTTCAAGACAAGTTGCAAAAAAGTTTCGGGTGCAATACCCATAGTTTGCGCAAACACCATGCCCTCTGCCAATGCAGCTCGGTTTAGACCCAAGACTAAATTGGTTGCCAGTTTGGCTTTAGCGGCCATGCCTGCGCCACCCACATGCTGCTGAAATGTTGCCAAGGCATTCAATACAGGCGCTGCATTTTGAATATGCAAAACGTCTCCACCTAGCAACAATGTCGCTTGTCCATTTTCTATTTGCACACTGGATCCAGACAAAGGCGCTTCAATGAATTGAATGTTGTCGGCAGCCAAGGCCGGTGCCAACTCAGCCAATTTGACAGGGTCGCCTGTAGAGCAATCAATCAGCGTTAAAACATGCTGCGGTGCATGCTTTTGAATTGGCCAGTGCTGCTTAATTTGGGCAATGACATCCATAACGCCCGATGTGTCAAACACAGCAAGTACCAAGACATTGGTTTGCTTGAGCATGCCCTCTATAGATGCGCTTGTTTGAAATCCAACATTTTGAAAAGCCAACATGGCTTCATGGCGCACATCAAAACCAATGCATTGATAGCCGGCTGAACTCAAACGCTTGGCCAGTGCGGTACCCACCAGGCCCAAGCCAATCAGCCCTACACTTTGACCCGGAACAATGGCTGAGGGGTTGTTCATTGATTAGCGCAAAACTGAGGCGCCGCCACAGATGGCGATGTCTTGACCCGTTATGGCCGCAGCCTCGGGTCGGGTTAAGAACGCGACCAACGCAGCCACTTCATCAGGCTGAATGAGCCGACCAATAGGCGGCAAGCGTGGCGTTGTACCAACTCGCGCAGGATCATTTAGCATGGGTGTATCGGTGGCAGCAGGCGACACCACATTGACCGTTACGCCATCGGCAATACTCTCGGCAGCCCAGCTTCTGGCCAAAGACAAGATGGCTGCCTTGGTAGCGGCGTACTGACTTCTGCCTGCAATGCCATTTGAAACACGACTTCCAACCAAGATCATTCGACCATGTTGAGCTTGTTTCATGATGGGCAAAATTCGATTGGCCAATCTGGTAGCCACATCGACATGGAGTTGCCACATCAAGTGTCCCGCCTGCATGTCGAGTTCACCCAAACTCCCCACCCTCAAAATACCAGCAGCATGTACCAAGACCTGTGGAATTTGCTTGGCCACAATTTGATCCAAAGTACTTTCTAGTTCATTCGATTGTGTAAGGTCGAGTGCCCATGAAGAAAATTGGCCATGACCCAGTTTAGAAGGTGCCACATCAAGCCCGTGCACATGCCACCCCTCACTTAACAGCTTTAAAGCAATGGCTTGGCCAATACCAGAGCTAGCGCCCGTAACGATGGCACAGGGAATTGAGGGGTCTGACATGGGCAAGGTCACTCGACGGCAATTTTCTTATCAGCAATGATTTTGCCGGAGATGGCAATGTCGTCTGCTTGGAACTTTGCAAACTCGGCAGGACTACCCCCCGCAGGCACAATGCCATCGGCAATTAAGCGATCACGCATTTCGCCCGACAAAGCTTTGTTGACGGCTGCATTGAGTTTTTGAACCATGTCGGCTGGCAACTTGGTGGGGCCCCACAAGCCATACCAACTGGCGCACTGAAAATCTGGAATGGTTTCGGACACGGTTGCCACATCGGGCAAGTTGGGCAAGCGCTTGCTAGAGGTAACGCCCACCACTTTGAGTTGGCCGTTTCTATGAAATTGAACCGAGCCCAACACTGGGTCGATGAAGCCTTCAATTTGACCACCCACCAAATCTGTCATGGCAGGTCCAGTGCCTTTGTAGGGCACGATGCTTATTTGTGTGCCGGTAGCTTGTTCCAATTTGACAGTACACAAATGACCCGCAGAACCAATAGAGCCCACCGCAAAATTCATTTTGCCTGGGTTGGCCTTGGCTGCAGCGGCCAAACCTTTCACGTCCGACACACCCAATTTATTGCTTACCGCAATGGACAAAGGTGCAGACGCTACCAGCGCAATGGGTGTGAAATCGGTTTGTACTTTGTAGGGCACCGACTTCATGGTCATGGGTGCAGTGACAAATGTACTGGCATTGAATAACAAGGTGTAGCCGTCTGCGTTGGCCTTGGCCACCACGTCTGCACCAATGATGCCGTTGCCGCCTGGACGGTTTTCGACCACAAAGTTTTGACCTAGTTGCTCGCCCACCTTGAGTGCCAACATGCGGCCAATTTTGTCGAGTGTGCCGCCTGGTGGGAACGGAATAATGACCTTGACGGGCTTGTCTGGGTAGTTGGCAGCAGCCTGGGCCCACACATTAGAAGAACCCATCGTAAAAGCCAATCCTAAGCTGGCTAGCAACACGTGACCTGCTATTTTTTGTTTCATGATGTCTCCCGTTGTTTGTGAAATGTCTGATTTGAATTATTCAATGCCGTGCATTGCCAGCATCGTTTTCATGCGGTGCAATGCCAGGTCTGGATGCTCGAGCAAATTGGCAGCGTCGGCCAATTTGAACAACTCAGCCAAGTGAATCACTGATCGAGTGCTTTGTTGTCCACCCACCATGGTGAAATGTTTTTGATGGCCATTGAGCCAAGCCATGAAAACTACACCCGTTTTGTAGAACCTTGTCGGTGCTTTGAAAATATGACGCGACAAGGGCACTGTGGGTCCCAAGATGGCGTGAAATTTTTCTAAATTACCCTTTGCTAATTCACCCAAGGCAGCGCTTGCCGCAGGCGCAATGGCGTCAAAAATTCCCAACAAGGCGTCGCTTTGCTGATGCACCAAATGGTCACCCTGACCATCACCTGCAATTAATTCTGCATAGTTGAAATCATCGCCGGTGTACATGCGAACACTGGCAGGTAGGCGCCTTCGCATTTGTATTTCTTTGTCTTTGTCGAGCAACGAAATTTTGATGCCGTCCACTTTATTGGCATGTGCTTGAATGATGCCCAAAGCCGTGTCCATGGCCTTGTCTGTGTCTTTTGTGCCCCAATAACCCGTCAGTGCAGGGTCGAACATATCGCCAAGCCAGTGAAGCAGCACTGGCTGTTTGGCCTGGCTCAAAATTCTGTCGTAAACCCGTTCGTAATCGGCTGGCGATTGGGCTACGCGCGCCAAGGCACGGCTAGCCATGATGATGAGCTTGCCACCTAACTTTTCAATGGCCTCCATTTGAAATTCATAGGCGGCAATCACTTCGTCTACTGTGCTTACGGTGTCTAAATTCAAATGATCGGTGCCACATCCAGAAGCCAAGAAGGCGCCCGGCACATCTTTAGAGGCCTCAATAGATCGTTGAATGAGCGAGAGCGATGTGGGCCAATCTAAGCCCATGCCACGCTGCGCCGTGTCCATGGCTTCGGCCACGCCCAAACCCAATTTCCACAAATGTTTTCTGTAGGCAATGGTGGCGTCCCAGTCAACGGCGCAATCCAGCCATGGATCGTGTGGGGCCATTGGATTGGACACCACGTGAGCTGCCGAGTAAGCAATGCGATTGAACTTCATACCAGGCTTGGGTTGAATGGGCGTTGTGCCCACCAACTCATAAGTTTCAAGTTGGCCGTGCGAATTGGGTAATTGAATGCCTTGTGCCATGTTGCACCTTAAATTTTGAGTGGTGCAACATCGACCCAGCGACGCTCTTGCCAAGACTGCAAGGCCGCCTCCACCAACTGAACGCCTTTGGCGCCCTCAGGCAATGTCCAGCGATAGGGTTCGTTTTCAACGATGTGACGGATGAAACATTCCCACTGAATTTTGAAACCGTTGTCGTAGAACTGCGTGTCAGGAACTTCTTGCCATTGGTCTGTGAAGGTCATAGTTTGTTTCACATCGGGGTTCCATACAGGACGTGGCGTATTGACTCTGCTTTGAGCCTTGCACGCTTGCAGTCCAGCCACCGCTGAACCATGCGTACCATCGACATGGAAGGTAACCAAATCTTCACGATTGACGCGCGTGGTCCAGGAACTGTTTACTTGAGCGACCACATGTTCGCCTTGATGTCCCTTCAACTCGAAGGTGGCATAAGCTGCGTCATCGGCTGTGCATTCGTAAGGCTTGTTGGCCTCATCCCAACGTGTTGGAATGTGTGTGGCACCCAAGCAAGAAACCGATTGAACTTCGCCAAACAGGTTGTCAAGTACATAGCGCCAGTGACACACCATGTCCAAAATAATGCCGCCACCATCTTCTTTGCGATAGTTCCAGCTGGGACGTTGAATTGGCTGAAGGTCGCCTTCAAAAACCCAGTAGCCAAACTCAATGCGTACGCTGAGCATCTTGCCAAAGAAGCCCGCTTTTCTGAGCATGTCGAGTTTGCGAAGGCCGGGCAAAAACAACTTGTCTTGAACAGCACCGTGCTTGACGCCTGACTTTTCGGCAAGGCGCGCAATTTCTACCGCTTCGTTCAGATTGGTTGCAATGGGTTTTTCGCAATACACATGCTTGCCAGCCCGAATGGCTTTGGCAAGGAGCGTAGGACGCATTTGCGTAGTACCGGCATCAAAGAACACTGTGTCGTCTTTATTTGCAAGCGCCTTGTCGAGGTCTGTACCAAAACGGCTGATGCCATTGGCCTTGGCCAAGGCTTCAATTTTTTCAGCATTGCGACCAATCAGAATAGGATCGGGCATGACCTTATCGCCGTTAGATAAAGTGACACCGCCCTGATTGCGAATGGCAACAATTGAACGAATTAAGTGTTGGTTCATTCCCATGCGCCCGGTCACGCCGTGCATGATGATGCCAAGTCGTTGTGTTGACATGTATATCTCCTAATTTACTTCAATTGAAATGGGGTCGAGCGATTGCCAATCGGGCCAAGCCTGATGACCGAAACCTGTTTGGTGCAAAGACGCAATCTTGATTTGTCCCTGCTGAACATTCAAATGCACACCCGCGCTGCTACTTGTGTACAAATCTGCATGCGCCTTTTCAAAATCGCCAGATTCATGTGCGGGCGCGATACCAAAGCCTTTGACATAGTGGTGACCATTGCGTTCGATGTGCTGCACACCCAAGCTGGTCGCCAATAATGTGTCTTGTTGTACGCCTAGTCCGGCTTGGCAGGTCAGATCCTCACCAGATAGCAGGCATTGGGGCGTTTTTTGAACCAGTGATGCGCTATGCAAGGAACGGTAAATACCTTTGCAAGCCTTGCTAGAAATGCCTCTGTAGCCCAATGCCAAACCTTTGACGAGTACATCTTGATGATCATCTGACTCGTCCAAAATGACCGGAATATCGAGAGGCATTGGTGGGATTTTTTCCTCCAATGCAATGGCCCTTGGTAACGGTTGTTCAATGAGTAAAGTGCGTTCCAACAAACGTTGAGTTGCTTCGTGCTGGGATAGTGCTTGGACAAAAACGCTAAGTGACTGAACATTCTGAAATGTCTCATTGCCGTCTAGTGTCACTTTGTAATCTTTGACCTGACTCAATACGGCTTCAATTTTTGCCAATCGTTCGATATCAGCTTCTAAGTTGCCGCCCACTTTTAACTTGAAGTACTTTAGCCCGTAAGCATCAATGGCTTGCGTCAAAGAGTTTGGCAAGCCATCTTCTTCAGCTGTCAAAGGCTCAGCGTCCGTGAGCCTGTCAGCCAAACCGACGGTATGCCTTAACCAGACAGCGTTGGCGGTATGGAGATTCAAAGTACCAGACCAAGGATCACCTAGAAGCCCCAGACCAAGTCCTGAAACCCATGATTGGTTTTGTGAACGCAACACAGCGTCGGCAATTGCTTTGTCTATAAGCGCTGGACCGAACTGGCCGACCAACCTAGGGTGGCCTTGCTGGAGCATTTGGTCGATGACAATTTCTGTTACGGATTCAGACAAGCGGAAGGCAGACTGCGCAGCACTAGCGGCCAAATAGGCATCTCTTGCTTTTAAGACACACAAGCGCAATTGATCGAAGTTATCGTCTTGGGTTCTTTGTGGTGATTTATCAAACCATTTGGGTACCATCAATTCTGCGGATGCGCCCTGCCATACAAGCCCCTCGATACTGATCGTAACTTTGACGAAAGCTTGAGGACAGGCCGTGACTGTAGCAGCGCCAAATCTAAAGGGCAGACGCAAAGTAACGGGCCTTTGAAAGACTTGAATGTCTTTGATTTGAAACGCAATTGGCTTCATGACACTGCCTTCATCAATCCCTGAACATAACCTGCACTGAACGCAGCACACCCAGGACCATCAGGTTCATAAATAAATGGTTCGACCGCCACCCAACCCTGATAGTTGAGTGATTTCATTTTTTGAAACAAGGGTAGCAAGTTGGTATCGCCCTGCCCTGGACCTTTGCGGTTGTGATCGTTCACTTGAACATGTGCAATGTGACCACTCACAAAGTATTCTTCAAACACTTGGTCCATGGGCAGTGTTTCTGAATAGGTACTGGCACTAGCATCCAACATGGTTCGTATGTAAGGCGATTTAATGGCATCAACCAACTGGCTGGCATGCCCAACTGTGTTAATGACAGTTGTTTCAAAAGGCGACAGTGGCTCTAAGCAATAAGTAACACCTGCTTGCCTTGCAAAGGGTTCTAGTAGCGTCAGTGTTTCTTGAACGCGATCAAGGCACTCTTGAGTACTTTGGCCGTTTTCTGGTGAACGCTGCTTGGGGGAGCCATGAACCAGGGCTGTAGCGCCACATACATGGGCATAGGCAATGACACGCTTTAGCCAATCTAGTGTTTTAAGCCGAATCGATGCGTCAGTACTAACCAAGCTAAGGCCATCGGGTTTGACTAATAGCCAATGAAGACTCGATATGGCAACGCCAGCATCCTTGGCTTGTTGCTTACGCAAGTAAGCATCTTTTTCATTGAAATTTGAACTGTCTTCAAACAATGTAAAAGGTGCAATTTCAATACCGCTGTACCCCAGTTTGTTTGCAAACTCACATTGCGCAGGGAAACTCAACTCTCGAATTACTTCGTTACACAGCGCTAATTTCATGTTGACTCTTTAGCAACTTTTTTAGCTCTGAGATCCCAAATCTTCCAAGCAATGGTCCCAAAAATTAAGGTCGCGACAACAGCAGAAATTGGCCTAGTGAAAAATGGTGAAATATCTCCATCTGACAATATAAGTGCGCGTCTTAAATTCTTTTCAAGTAAATCTCCCAGAACAATTCCCAGTACCAAGGGAGCCATGGGATAACCAAAGTGCCTCAGACCAAATCCAATCAATCCAAATATCAGCATGATGTAGACATCAAACATTCGTCCAGCAATGGCGAAGCTACCCACGACGCACAGCACAAAAATAATTGGAATTAAAAAGTTTTGGGGGACGCGTAAAACCTGAACCAATGCTTTTGTTAAAACCAAGCCGTAAATCAAAATTCCAATTGTGGCAAACAACATCATGGCCACGACGTCGTATACAAACTGCGGGTTCTCAATCATGATCATGGGCCCTGGCTTGACACCATGGATGATCATGGCAGCCATCAATACTGCAGCAGGCGCAGAACCAGGAATAGCCAATGTGAGCACTGGAATGATGGCACCCGGAACGCAAGCGTTGTCACCGGTTTCTGCTGCCATCAGGCCCTCAATTGAACCCTTTCCAAATTGATCTTTTTCTTCACTCGACCGCTTTGCTGCAGCATATGAAGACCATGCGGCGACATCTTCACCAACGCCGGGAACAATGCCAATACCTGTGCCAATTAAGCCAGACCGCAAAATTGTTCGCCAGTATTTGGTGATGTCTTTTATTTTTGGAATGACGGTATCGAAGGCACTTATCTTGATGGGAGCTTGCCGCTCTTTGATGGCCGTCAAAAGCTCAGCAAATCCAAAGGCACCGACCAATGCAGGTACAAGTTGAATACCACCGGCTAGATCACGGACGCCATATGAAAACCGCTCGAAGCCGTATTGTGGCTCTTGGCCAATACCCGCAATGAACAAACCGAAAATGCCAGCGATCCACCCTTTGAGAGGATCGTCACCGGTCAGTGTTCCAGCAATGATGACACCAAAAAATGCGAGCCAAAAAAATTCGTAGGCGCCAAACTTTAAAGCAAGGTTTCCTAGCACTGGTGTGAAGAATGCCAAAAAGAACATGCCAATCAAGGTACCTAAAACTGACCCTGTTGTTGCAATTCCCATGGCTCGCCCAGCCAAACCTTGTTTGGCTAACGCATAACCATCTAAACAAGATGCAGCTGATGCAGGCGTACCTGGAATGTTTAAAAGAATGGCAGAACGGGAACCGCCATAAATAGCGCCCACATATGTGCAGATGAGAATTAGAAGCGCTTGGTTGGGTTGCAACTTCAAAGTCAGCGTCGTCATGAGGGCCAGTGCCATGGTGGCCGTCAAGCCTGGCAATGCCCCCATGATGACCCCAACCAGGGAAGACAACAATGCGTAAAAAATTATTTCAGGCGTTGAAAAATTTGCAATGGATTGACCAAATGCGATAAGTCCATCAAACATCGATCGACCTCAAGGTAATCTGACCAAGAAAACTTCTTGGAACAAGAAATAAACAACACAACTGGAAATAATGCCATTGATGCTTGCACTGATGAGGCGCTTCAACAGCGGCGTTTCTTCGTTTGCAAAGAGGAAAGTGAACGTACCAACAAACAAAGCGGTTGCAACCAAAAAGTGTGCGTGCGCTAGTAAGACCAAACTAAATACAAGCATGCATATCAAAGAAATGACAAACCTTTTATTGAACAAAGGATCGGCATTTTCATCTGCGACTACTTTGCTTTTTAAACCTCTCATGATCATGACTAGGCCAAGCAAAACAATGAAACATGAAATGGCACCCGGTACAAATCCAGGATAGGTATAAAGCGTGGCTCCCATGTTGTCAAAGCGTTCCATTCTGATGGATTCAAACAGAATGAACGCTCCAACAACAATCCAGCAAAAGCCTCCCCACAAGTCAGACCGTGAGGAGCTTGAGGCTTTCGACATAATCAGTTCGCCTAATTTTGTCTGAGTCAATTAGGGCTTAGGAATACCGACCGTGTCGGGCGAAACTTTAGCTTTACCCGCCGCATGCTGAGTCCATGCATAAGCTTGAATGGCTGGGAACACTGCTGTTTGCGCATCGGCACCATGCATAGGCGCAAACATGGCACCGCGAGACTGCGCGTAATTACGCAAAGCTGCGTTCTTGACCATCTCTGTCGCCCAAATTTTATCCAGTGTTTGGGTTACTTCAGCAGGAACGGACTTAGGCACAAAAATACCAAAGTAATTGATGGGATCTTTAAAACCTGGAATGAATTGCGACAGCGGCGGTACTGTTCCAACGCCTTCCATCTCAAGCGGCTTGTCGCTCACCACAGCCAAGGGGCGAATTTTCTTGGCACGAATCATGTCGGTTTGTTCGGCTGCCAATTGCGTTGTGACTTGTGTCTCGCCGGAACCTGCGGCTACGGCTGCTGGTGCACCACCGTCATAGGTCACATGCTTGTAAGTAATTCCTGCGGCGCGAGCCAAAGCTTCAATGGCAGCGTGGCCACTCGAGTTAACGCCCGCTGTTGCCACCGACACGGAGCCAGGTTTTTCTTTCATGGCCTTCAGCAAATCTGGCATGGTCTTGTATGGCGTGTCAGCGTTGACACCAATGACTGCAACGTGCGCTACGTTGAGGTACAAGTTCCAATCTTTGATACTTGTGTCGATCATGCCCAAGACTTTGTAGTTACCCAAGTCCTTGGCACCACCTGCCGTCCAGGTGTAGCCGTCTTTGGCTGCTTCTAATGCGTTCTTGGTCCCCACAGAGCCTGAGGCCCCGGGTTGATTCAAGATGATGATCTTTTGACCCAGATGCTTTTCTAGTTCAGCCGCCGTTACACGCGTCACTTGATCGGTGGAGCCACCTGGCGCCCAAGGCACGATCAATGTGATGGGTTTGGTTGGCTTCCATTGCGCAAATGCAGGGGTTGCAAGTAAGGCAGCCAACATCAAAGCAAATACAGGGCGACGAGTGAACTTCATGACATATCTCCATTGGGTGAAAAATCATTGCGGTGAAATGACCTGTCAATTCACCATTCAGTTAATTCTAGAGAGGGCCAATAGCCTGTCAATATCCAAACAAATCTAGTTCCTCAGGACATACCCTAGGATCACTTCACACATGTGAGACAAGCGCTCACTCTTGGCTTTGGGACTCATCAAGTCGCGGCC
>JACCDM011481440.1_pt1 | contig 17481 bp, 14 predicted proteins | sample 7445851 | NCBI WGS metagenome assembly JACCDM01 (sample SAMN15323438, study PRJNA562643) | freshwater metagenome | isolation source: river surface water | place: USA:Blue River Watershed | collected 2017-08-16
CCTCATCTAATTTCACGTGATCGCCTTCTTTCTTGTTCCAAGTAGCAACCGTTACTTCTGTGATTGACTCGCCCACAGCGGGCACTTTCATTTCTATAGCCATAATATTCGATTATTCAAATGCTCTGTTTATCAATGCTGCTTGCTCCTCTCCATGCACCTTCAAGAAACCTGTCGCCGGTGAGGCCGATTTCTTACGTGCGACTAATTTGGCAAAACGTGACCAACCGAACTCACGAATCACATAAGACCAATAGCCCATATTTTCCGGTTCTTCCTGCACGTAGAAAATTTCTGCCGATTTGTATTTCGCTAATTCAGCTTCCACTTGTTTCGTCGGGAATGGATGCAATTGCTCCAAACGGATAATCGCAACATCCTTACGCTTGTCTTTTTCTTGACGATCCAACAAGTCAAAATACACTTTACCTGAACAGATCAACACGCGTTTTACTTTCGTTTTATCTGCGTACTCATCACCAATCACTTCTTGGAAAGCACCTTTGGTAAAGGCATCCATTTTTGAAACGACCTTCGGATGACGGAAAATTGACTTAGGCGACATCACCACTAATGGCTTACGGAACTCCCAAGTTAATTGACGGCGCAATGCATGGAATATATTTGCTGGTGTTGTCAAATTCGCAATCACCATATTATTCTCTGCCGCTAATTGCAAGAAACGCTCTGGACGTGCATTGGAGTGCTCCGGCCCTTGACCTTCGTAACCGTGTGGCAACAACATGACCAAACCATTTTGTGTCCCCCACTTCGATTCGTGCGAAGAAACAAATTGGTCGATCATCGTCTGAGCACCATTGGCAAAATCACCAAACTGCGCTTCCCAGATTACTAAGGAATTAGGATTCGCTAAAGCATAACCAAACTCATAACCTAAAACGCCGTATTCCGACAATAATGAGTTATAGATTTGTGCTTTCTCCTGCTTTTCCGAAATATGATTTAAAGAACTGTAATTTTCATTCGTATTGGCATCATGCAATACCGCATGGCGGTGAGAGAAGGTACCACGTTGAACATCTTGTCCCGACAAACGAACCGCTTTGCCTTCCACTAATAGGGAACCATAAGCTAATAACTCGGCCGTAGCCCAATTTAATTCGCCTTTTTCAAAGAATACCTTACGATCTGCAATCACTTTTTCGATTTGCTTCAAGGCAACAAAACCTGTAGGCAACGTAGTAATCGCTTTGGCTACCTGATCTACTACTGCTTGAGGAATAGCCGTTTTTGGCGATTTATCGAAGTCTTTTTCGTTTGAGTAACGCAATGCCGACCAAGCATTATCTAATTTCAATGGAATGTATGGAGGGCGAACTTTTTGTTTAACCAAATCCAAACGAGCTTGTAATTCAGCCTTAAATTCAGCATCCATTTGCTCCGCTAACTTCGCTTCGATTTCACCCTGCTTGATTAATTTCTGCGTATAGATTTCACGTGGATTCGGGTGATTCGTAATGTTTGCATACAAGGTAGGTTGCGTAAAACGCGGCTCATCTGATTCGTTGTGTCCATTCCGACGGTAACAAACCATATCTACAAATACATCACGACCAAACTGTTGACGGAATTCCGCCGCAATGCGCGACACGAAAACCACCGCTTCTGGATCGTCTCCATTGACGTGGAATACAGGTGCGTCAATAATCTTTGCCACATCCGTGCAATAGATCGCTGAGCGAGCATCTTCAAAATCGGTCGTAAATCCTACTTGGTTATTAATCACAAAGTGGATGGTACCACCGGTTGAATAACCTTTCAATTTCGCCATTTGCGTCACTTCATACACGATACCTTGACCGGCAACCGCTGCATCTCCGTGAATTAAAATAGGCAACACTTTAGAGGAATCACCTTCGTAATGAGCATCTGCCGTTGCCCGACAGAAACCAACCACTAATGGATTGACAGCTTCTAAGTGAGAAGGGTTCGGTGCTAATTTCAATGAAATTTCGCTACCGTTGGGTGAAATGTGTTTCGAAGAATAACCTAAGTGGTATTTTACGTCACCATCTCCATGAATTTCGTTAGGCACATTTCCTTCGAAACCATCAAAGATCGCTTCGTAAGACTTGTGCATAATATTGGCCAAAACGTTTAAGCGACCGCGGTGTGCCATACCAATCATGGCTTCTTTCACACCTAAATCAGCAGATTTATTGATGATCGCATCTAAACCAGCTATGGTCGATTCGCCACCTTCCAATCCAAAACGCTTTTGGCCTAAATATTTGGTTCCTAAGAAATTCTCGAAAACGACTGCTTCGTTTAATTTCTGAAGGATATGTTTTTTCTTTTCAATCGTTGGATTGAAAGACAAAGCTTCTTTTTCAATTTTATTGCGTAACCATTCTTTCGTTTCTACCTCGCGGATGTACGAATATTCGAACCCGATCGTGCCAGCATAGATGGTATGCAAAGCCTCTTGGATCTTACGCAACGTAGATGGTCCGATACCTAAGAAAACACCCGCTTGAAAAACAGTGTCTAAATCAGCATCCGAAAGCGAATAATCAGCTAATCCTAAACGGGGCTGACGATCCTTGCGCTCACGAACAGGATTTGTTTTAGATAATAAGTGACCACGAGAACGGAATGCCTTGATTAATGAAATCACGGCCATTTCTTTCTGCACATGCGCTGAATCAGCTGAACCAGCACCAGCAGGTGCACCTTCACCTAACCAGGTTTGTGAAAAATCGAATCCCTTAAAGAAATCTCTCCAAGAGCTGTCTACGGAATTGGGGTCTTGTTTGTACGCTTCATACAAGTCGGCAATGACTTGTGTATCAGCATTAGCTACGTAGGAAAATGGATCCATAATGTAAAATTCTAGCCAAAGACTAGAAAAAGTTTCAAACGTTATTGTTTTGGTTTAGCGTAATTATTTCTGTCCGAAAAAATCTTCGCAATTTACTATACTCTTTTGTAATTCTTCCCAAAAAATTGGGGTTTTTTACCTTATAAAGGCACAAATTTCTTTCGAAAAAATCCTATTTGAACGCCTTGAAAAAAAATCTTTAATTATTCCAACTTTATCCTCTCAAAGTCAAAATATTCCAACAATTACTCAAGGTCTAAACGCTGCAATTTTTCCATTGCCGGTATCGATCTCATAGCGGAGGAAAATTTGGTGAAATCCCGAGGCAACTCCTGAGCTAGTAGGCGTAGTTACAGCCACCTGTTTACCTAAAAGATCGTAGGCATAACCGACGCGAAAATTTCGTCCGAGTGCCACTTCGGCACTCATCAATAAGGCTGGATCGCCAAATTCAGATCCTGTTCCCTGATACCAAATCCCTAGACCTACTTTTTCATTCCACCAAACGGTACCATGCACATCAGTCTTAACTTCTCCAGTGGACAAACGAATCACGGAACCGAATTTGGTCGTAAATGAATTATCTAAATTCATTACATAGGTCGCTCGCGCATAGATAGGCGATTCGCGCGTAGGCTTACTTAATCCTACAGTTAGTTGGTCGTGTGTATACATCAGACCAAAACCAAAACTGCTTTTCAAAACGGCCGTTCCACTTTTATCCAAAATAGGGAATTGGTCGACACCTACTTGACCTCCAAACCGCAACCCATGGCCTCTACCCCATTCAACCGCGTATGACCCCACAGCAGCTAAACCCAAATTAGCCGCCAATCCACCTTGAGGTATCAAATAGGATTGATCGGTATTGTAAGCTAAAAAACCAATCCCTCCCTTTCCTTGGGCAACAGGCATGTCGAAACTAAAATATTGCTGAGAAGAACCTCCTAAATTTTGCTGAAAAAGTGGCTTTTTGCGATAAATACCGGTTATTGACGCCACACCCCTTTGACCCGCTTCCGCTGGATTAATACCCATGGGAATGAATGGATAGACCATACGCAAGGATTCTTGTTGGCCTAACGCCACCTGCACCACCAACAAAAGAAAAATAACTTTTTTCATAAAATCTGACAATATGACATTTCCAATTGGCTTGGAATATCATTTGATAACTAGCGGTTCAAATTTATGATTTTTAATCTCAATTAAACATGAAAGAAACAGGTAACATCTCCATTCACACCGAGAACATTTTTCCGATCATCAAAAAATTTCTCTATTCGGACCACGAGATTTTCCTTCGTGAGTTGGTATCAAACGCAGTAGACGCCACCCAAAAATTAAAGCGCTTGAGTTCAATTGGTGAATTCAACGGCGAATTGGGTGATTTAAAAGTTCAAGTTAGCTTCGATAAAGACAAAAAAACGATCACGATTTCAGATAATGGAATCGGGATGACGGCTGAAGAAATCAAGAAATATATCAACCAAATTGCTTTCTCTGGCGCCACCGAATTTGTAGAAAAATACAAAGATCAGGGGGATGACAAAGGCATCATCGGTCATTTTGGCTTAGGATTCTATTCTGCCTTTATGGTGGCCAAAGAAGTAGAAATAATTTCCAAGTCTTACCAAGATGGCGCTGAGGCGGCGCGGTGGATTTGCGATGGGTCAACTGAGTATTCAATCGCTTCAGCGAAAAAGAAAACCCGAGGAACAGATATCATTTTGCACATCGCTGAAGATTCAGAGGAGTTTTTAGAAGAGTATAGATTGAAATCAATCTTGGAAAAGTATGGCAAGTTCCTTCCGATGCCAATTGAATTTCAAGAAAAAATCATCAACAACCCAAGTCCGATTTGGACGAAATCACCTTCCGACTTAACGGATGAGGATTACTTGAAATTCTACGATGAATTGTACCCGATGCAAGAGAAGCCTTTATTCTGGATTCACTTGAATGTCGACTACCCTTTCAACCTAACCGGTATTTTATACTTCCCAAAAGTGAAGAACGAAATGCAGCTACAACGTGAGAAAATTCAGTTGTACAGTCGGCAAGTCTTTATCACCGACGAGGTCAAAGACATCGTTCCTGAATTTTTGATGTTACTGCATGGAGTCATTGATTCACCAGATATCCCATTAAACGTATCGCGTTCATTCTTGCAGGCGGATTCGAATGTTAAGAAAATCAACTCCTATATCACGAAGAAAGTTGCTGATAAATTGGCCGAATTATTCAAGGCGGATCGAACGGCGTTTGAGGAGAAATTTGCCAATATAGGCCTATTCATCAAATACGGAATGATCTCCGATGAAAAATTCATGGAGAAGGCTAAAGATTTCTGTTTGGTACAGGATACGGCAAATAAGTATTTCACGCTAGATGAATATGCGGAGGAGGTACAAGCGGCACAGACCGACAAAGACGGAAACAAAGTCTATTTATACACCACAGATGAACAACAACAGGATGCCTTTATTCAATCCGCCACACAAAAAGGATATTCCGTTATTCGCTTAGATTCGTTGATCGATAGCCACTTCATCCAAGCGATGGAGGCTAAATTAGAGAAAACACAATGGAAACGCGTCGATGCAGATCGCATTGAAAAGTTGATCGATACGGGAATTAATCTAGAGGCGATTTTGAGCGAGACGCAAAAAGAATCGGTCAAAAAAGTGTTCGAAGAGACCTTAAACGATAAACAAAAAGTCGTTTCGGTGGAAGCGATGTCTCCGGACGAGTTGCCAGCGATTGTGACGCAAAATGAATTTATGCGCCGTATGAGTGAAATGTCGAAAAATGGTGGTGGAGGTATGAGCATGTTTGGTGCGATGCCTACGACCTACAACATTACGGTCAATGCGAATCACCCGTTGATCAGCAAACTAGCTGAGCTTACTTCGGAGGATGAGCAAAAGGCTTTGGCGAAACAAATCTCAGATTTGGCACTCTTGTCTCAGAATCTATTGACTGGAGCTGATCTGACGGCGTTTATTAAGCGTACGATTGCAAAGCAATAATATCAGACGATAGACGTCAGACGCTGGACGTTGGAATAAATGTTTGACTAGCGTCTAATAAAAAATCCCTGGCTTTTCAGCCAGGGATTTTTTAGTTACATGCCCTTTCGAACGATTAATTTCTTGGTGGCGACGGATCGACCATCGATTGTCAACTGGTACATATACATGCCGTTATTGAAATCCCGCATCGGAATCCGGGCAGAACGTTGGTCGCGTTCCAGGCTAATTTCTTTAACTTCTTGTCCTAAAATATTGTAAAAAGTGAGCTTAACATCTTGTACACCTGCACTGATTTGAAAGTCAATCTCAGCATAATCAATGGCAGGATTGGGATACAGATGAGATACTTGAACACGATCGCTGACAAACAAATAGTTCTCACTTGATTTAGACATTTGCGCATGTGCAGGCTTGGCAGCAGTCAAAAGACCTAGCACAAGTAAAGCCAAAAACAAAAAGCGCTTATTCATAAATCCACGTAAATTACAGAAACGAAATTAGGGATACTTTATTGTAATGCAAGCCTTGTAAAGTCCAAACAGCCAAAACCGATGACAAAAGGCCAATTTTTAAGGTTTTTTAACACTGCGTACCCGATCTAGAACCATAGGCAACGTAATAATTTCCTTGGCACGCCAGTTAAACCCATCCAAATACTCAAGCTCCTCCTTCCACTCTTTAGGTGGCGCAAACTTTGCTTCGGGTCGTGTAATGAAAGCAATTCGTTTGACTTTGTTATCATCGAAGAAAATATTCATCCGACTGCATTCCACACGATTGAGTCCAGTGGTTACATTTTTGTCATCCATGACATAATACACGCTTTCTCCATTTCCATCCACTTGCACGCGCTTCAGTTTTGAATCTTCCTGAAAATGCACCCAAACCTTACGGCCTTTAATTTGATTGTAATGGGCTACCGAATCTTTGGTAATGATAAAGGAATGACCGCGTAAACGCATCTCACGCAACCTTTGATTTGTCATAAACAAGGACATGGAATCCGCTTGCATCTGCGAGCCATTGGCCCATAAAATGGGCTTTTGGTAAAAATGAATCGTGGAATCTTTCACATCGTAACCCAACGAATCACATTTCCCAGAAAGGTCCGATTTATAAATCAAGACGTTTTTATATGCGAATAATTTCCGGATCGAATCCTTCTGAATATTGATGGATACCAAGGTATCCGCCGTAAGATACAAGGTATCTTTTTCCAGTATATTTTTCATCAGCGCATGTCCAAAGACGCGCGTAACTCCTGTTTTCCCCGCATAACGCCCATGATCACCGGTTAAAATAACTTTCTCTTTTTGGCTTAAAAACTCCACTTTACCGCGTGCCACCCCAATTTGCGTAGGGCTATCGTAGAAAAGCGTATCTGCCGATAATATATATTCCTCCGTTCGGGCCGTTGACCGACCGGTAAAATTGGAGACTTTCGTTTGCGTGTTGTAAAAGCCAGCTGTGGTTAAAACCGTATCCTTTTTTGTGATAATCTCGGTAGGGCATATAAAATATGCCTCTTTCGAAGCTGTATTGTAGCGTAAGGAATCTGCACGAACAGCCCCACCCTCCTTGTCGATGACCCGCACTTTTTCCTTAAAAAGGAAATTTTTAGTTGTTGTATTATAAAAGCCTTCGCGGCTTGTCAAAGTAGATTTTTTATCAATAATCTTGGCACCTGTATGGTAAATAGCCATGCGTGAATTTAAATCATAATCCAGTTTATTGGTGGTTAAGATAATGGTATGGTCGTCCAACTTCACACGGCCAGTCATGAAGGCTTGTCGGCTATCTCCATTATAAATCGCTGTATCGCCCAAAATTGTTACCGTATCTGCCTGAATGATTTTTACATGACCATAGGCTTCTACATTGTTGGTTGTACTATTTAAAACCGCTTGATCACAACTTAGCAAAGTAGTTCCTTGACGTAATTGAACTCGACCAATCAACGTTTTTCGCATAATTAAATCTTGCTGAACTCCATTCAAACTATCAGCGCGAATGACTTCCAACTGACGCTGCGCCTGCAGCATTGCAGGAAACATCAATAAGAAAAGCAGGAATATTCGGTATCTTTGCTGCATAGTAAAGTTTGAACGCACAATTTACCAATTTTATGCTGGAAGATTTCATCCAATTTAACCAAAAAGAGAATTTATTTACACCGGAAGATAAAATTCTAGTCGCCGTGAGTGGCGGAATTGACTCGATGGTTTTGGCTAAATTGTTCGCTCAAGCTAAATTCAAATTTGGCATCGCTCACGTAAATTTTAGCTTACGTGGCGAAGAGTCAATGGCCGATGAGGTATTCGTTAAAAAATTTGCCAAAAGCCTAAAAGTACCCTATCATTCCATTGTGTTTGACACAAAAGCATTTGCAGAAAAAGAAAAAATTTCAACGCAAATGGCAGCACGATTATTACGCTATAATTGGTTTGAAGAAATACGCCAAAAAGAAGATTACGCGTATATCGCGACTGCTCACCACTTAATGGATAGTGCAGAGACTGTGCTCATAAACCTAACCCGAGGCAGTGGATTGGCTGGATTTCATGGTATACCCCTAAAAAATGGGCATGTAATTCGCCCTTTAGCCTTCGCTACCCAAGATCAAATTTTTGATATGGTGGTCGCTAATCGAATGGCATGGCGAGAAGATTCATCCAATGAGTCTACTAAATATCAGCGCAATTTTATTCGTCATGAAATTGTTCCCAAATTTCAGGAAATGAATCCAGCTTTTGACCAAACAATAGCCCAGACGAGTGCACGTATTCGTGGCGTAGAGGACTGGATTCGAGATGAATTTGAAACATGGAAATCAGCCAATTGTTCAAGCGATACATCTACCAATATTTTTGTCAAATTGAGCGAGTTAACCTCCAAAGAAAAAGTGATGCAGCAACGCTGGTTGCAGGAATTACATTTTCATCCAGATCAAATTGACCAAATCATACAGCATCCGGCGGAGAAAGTTGGCAAGATTTTTGAATCACCCCTTTACACCTTAAATATCGATCGGGCGCAATGGGTAATTTCACCTAAAGATCAATCCGAATTTAAGCCAATACTTATTCACGAAGAGGATGAGGATATTCCGGTGGGGAATCAAATGCTGCACATCTATGTAGAGGAAAAAACGGCCGACTTCAAAGTGCCTACAGATCCGAACATCGCCTGTTTAGATGCAGATAGCTTAACATTTCCATTGGAGATTCGCAAGGCGCAAGAAGGTGACTGGTTTTGTCCTTTGGGCATGAATAGCAAGAAATTGATTTCAGATTTTTTAACCGACAAAAAAGTTCCGTTGAATTTAAAGAGGACGACAAACCTACTAATGAGTAAGGGTTCAGTTGCCTGGATCATGGGACACCGAATAGATAACCGTTTTAAGGTAAGTGAAAAAACAGAAACGGTCCTGATTTTTGAACTCACCTAGCTACCTTTGGCAATCCTCCAAGGTTTGCCAAAGGTAAGGGGGAAAAAGATCTTAAAGGTCTAAAAAACTGATATTCTACCGAATCAATTTCCGATACATTTCTGTACGAATTGGATCCAATAAACTCAAATAAGCAAAAGCTTGTTGGCGTTCAGAAGTCGTTGCTTCATCCATAATTGAAAAAATCTCATCTGATTTGGCATCAAAGAATACACGAATCGACGCAGCGCCAGGTCGAATTTGATTGATTTGCCGAATTTGCATAAGCAATTCCAAAATACCTTTCCGTGCCTCATCCGGCTTATCTTTAAACGCGTCCAAATAAATACGGTGGTAGGTATAATTAACTTCACGCAAACCTTGGAGTTGTTGGTTCAATAAACCCTCCGCGATCGCAACACGCGAGCGAATATCTGCCATATTCCCCCATCCAGGACCTGAATTTTGAGCGATGTTCGTTAGATTCGTCAACTTCTGTATAAAAAATTCGCCGCCGCGTAAACCCATCGAATCGTAATGGTACGCTAATGAAAGATTCGCATAATAAGCGAGCATGGAACTCAAATTATCCATATAACTATTATCGTTATAGGTGATAGGCGTACCCGTCTGGTATTTAAAATTGAAATTTTTATCAATAATATTAAGCAGAATTGTCTCGTAAGATGTTCCAAAAACGGGCCTCAAAACTTGCAGTCGAGCATTGGCTTCAAAATCGCCTTGCGAGCTAGCCTTAGTCAATAACAAATTAAGATTTACCTTGATTTTTTCCTCAGGAGAAAAAATGTCATTGGACCAACGTCTACTCGATAAAAACTCTTGAATGGTGCGCTGAAGTTCCGCATAAATTTGGGAGGTACCGCGCTGTTGGTCGAGCTGGATTTGCTCAGTATTGATGGTAACAGAAACTTGAAGTTCTTGGGCGCTAAGCACCCAAGAACTCAAACATAAAAGAATAACTGAAAGGGCGCGAAAGGATTTCATATTGAAATCAACGAAGAAAAATTAGTTTTCGTCTGTTGCTTCCTCGCGTGCTCTGTAATCAATTTTATCAGCCAAAAATTCATCAATCGCTAACGCGCTTGGTTTCGGCATACGCTCATAATATTTTGAAATTTCGATCTGCTCACGGTTTTCGAAAATCTCTTCCAAATTATCAACTGAAGAAGCAAACTCCGACAACTTGCCAGACAATTCCTCTTTCATTTTGCTTGAAATTTGACGTGCACGCTGGCCAATAATCGAGATTGACTCATACGTATTTCCCGTCTTAACAGCAATTTTATCTACATCACGCGTGATGATGGATGGATTTGTTTGGATCTTAGACATCTCTTTAATTTTAAATTAAGGTTGCAAAAATAAGGTATTTTTTCGAATAAAACTACTGTGGACTTGTCGTCACTTTAGACGTATTCGACCGCTGCTTTTCCAACAAAGCCTTCTGCTCTGCTTCGATAGCCGTTAAACGCGTGACTTCTTTCAAACTCTTATCGTACATCTTTTCAGACAACTTTAAATATGCACTGTTTGGATATTTATCAATCAGTTCCAAGTAGAATTTGGCTGCATCACTATAACGCTCCCGCTGCCGAGACTCAATCGTACTCTCCGCCAAATCATATTGAGCCAACACTTTTAAATACGCAATCTCCTCACTGTAATCCGAATCTGGAAATTCACGCTGAAAATTAGCAATTTCAATAACAGAAGACTTTAGCGACATAATATTAAATGGCGATGTCTTGTAATACAACTTCGCTTTCTCATATGCCTTCTGCTCAAGCTTCTTACGCAAATCTTTAATCATTTGCGTACATTCATCCTTGTATTTTGACTCTGGATAATTATTCAAATAACTCTGCAGTTCATTAATAGCAGCTAACGTTCCTGTCTGATCTAAATTGAAGCTAGGAGAATCTTTGTATAGCGAAAATGCCGACATATATATCGCTTCCTCCGCGAATTCACTACGTGAAAAAACCTCTGAAAATTTCTTAAAATGGGTATTAGCAACCGAATAATTACCCAATTGAAAGTCACAATAAGCTTGGTAAAAAGTAGCGGTCTCTTGCGTTGAATCACCTTTCAAAACAGGTAGAATTTCATCAAACAAAATTCCCGCCTTATCATACTCTTTCTTCTTGTAGTAATCCATCGCAGCCTTATACTTAACGGGCACGCTGGCACTTTTCCTGAATTTTTCAAACTTACCGCATGAACTCAACCCGATCACCGCGGTAAAACAAATCAATAAATATTTTTTCAACTTCATAAGCGCGCAAAGATACGTATTAATTACGACTAAATTGTAAATGGTATAACGTCGCATATAAGCCTCCTTGTTTCAATAAGGCATCATGATTCCCTCGCTCCTTAATTTCACCTTTATCCATGACTAAAATTTGATCCGCATTTCGAATTGTCGACAATCGATGCGCAATTACAACCGCTGTTCGACCTTTCATTAAGGTCGCAATAGCTTCTTGTATCATCACCTCAGATTCTGAATCCACAGAAGAAGTTGCCTCATCCAAGACAATAATCTTCGGGTTTCTCACCATCGCTCGAACAAACGAAATCAATTGACGCTGACCCACACTTAACGTTGCTCCACGCTCCATGACTTCGTACGCATATCCTCCGGGTAAACTCAGTATAAAATCATGCACCCCAACTGCCTTGGCAGCCTCCTCCATTTTCGCTTGCGTAATCCGTTCATCTCCCAAATGAATATTGTAGGCAATCGATGAACTGAATAGAAATACATCTTGCAAAACCACCGCAATATTTTCCCGTAAACTCTCAATCTCATAATCCGGCAAGGCAACCCCGTCGATCTCAATTCCGCCTTGTTGGCAATCATACATCCGAGCCAGCAACCCAATGATGGACGATTTACCCGCTCCGGTAGCACCTACAATCGCCATAGTCTTACCCGCTGGAACCGTAAAACTCACATGTTTAACTACCCATTCTGGCTCCTGATAAGCAAAACTTACATCTTTAAATTCTATCGCACCACGTACATCATCCGCACGAACAGCTCCATTATTTTGAATATAATCTGTTGAATCCAGCAAGGTTAAAATGCGCTCTGTGGACACGATACCCATTTGTAAGGTATTGAATCGATCCGCTAGCATTCGGATTGGTCGGAAAAACAGGTTGATGAACATAATAAACGCCGTCAACGTCCCTACCGTAATTTCTTCTCTTAAAATGTAGGTGGATGCCATCCAAACTACGAATCCAGAACCCACCGCAGAAATCACGTCCGCCACGGGAAAATAAACCGAATAAGCTAAAATACCTTTGATATTTGCATCCCGATGTTCCTGATTAATCACATTAAATTTAGCAAGCTCCCGTTTTTCTGCATGAAACAACTGCACAATCATCATGCCTGAAATATGTTCTTGAACGAAAGAATTGAGATTAGCTACCGCCAATCGAACCTCATTAAATGATTTTTTGATGTATTCCTTAAATATATACGTCGAGATAAACATAAAGGGAACTGTCGCCAATATCACGCAGGTCAAACGCCAGTCAGTATAAAACATCACCCCAATAATCAAAAACAACTGCAATAAATCACCTGCAATAGACGCCAAACCCTCTGAAAATACATCATTCAACGTCTCAATATCTGAAACAGTACGCGTCACCAAACGACCAATCGGGGTCGCATCAAAAAATGCCAACCGCAAATGAACAATTTTGGCATATAACTGTACACGAATGTCCCGAATGACGGTTTGGCCTAAAAACCCTGCTAAATAACTCGTGGAAAATTGCAACGAAGTTTGGACAATTAAGACGCAAATCATCAGCATGAATTGCCGCATTAGATCGGCCATATGACCCAAACTAACGTAATTATCTAAGGTAAAACGAATCATCAACGGGATCACCGGTGAAACACCTGCAGTCCCTAAAATCAAAAGCACTAAAAACCAAAAACGAAATTTGTACGGCTGAATAAAGCCATAGATACGGCGAATAATGTGCCAGTCAACAATCTTACCAATCTCTTTTTCTTTCATTTATTCTCTGTTGGCAACGCTGCACACGTTCCACAGCCTTTGGCACACTGGCCAGCAGACTTGCCCCAAAACTGTTGATAGACCATCCGACCTAAATACCCCAATGCTCCCAGAAAAATTAACGCAATAATTACGGTTTCCATTTCGATTGCAGTGTATGTAAAAATTCATTAAATATGGGCCCAGCCCCGAGTATCTCACCTGTAAAAATCACCTCATTCCCACCTGAAAAATTCGTCACCTTACCCCCTGCCTCCTCAATAATAATCTTCCCAGCTGCCACATCCCAAGGTTTTAAATTTGCCTCAAAAAATCCTTCAAAGCGACCGCAAGCCGTATAGGCTAAATCGATGGCAGCAGCTCCCATCCGACGTAAGCCATGACTTTTTTGCATCAATTCCTTTAGCAAAGCTAAATATTGATCTTGATATGAAAAATCATAATACGGAAAACCTGTGGCCAATAGACTCTGACTCAACTGGTTTTGCGTAGAAACGTTCATCGGACGACCATTCAAAAATGCACCTTGGCCTAGGGCCGCATAAAATAATTCATCGCGATTGGGTTCATAAATCAAACCCAAAATAGGCTGTTTCTGATAAATTAATCCAACAGAAACCGCATAAACAGGCAAGCGATGTAAGAAATTAGTCGTACCGTCTAGTGGGTCAATCACCCAATAATACCCATCACCTACCTCACTATAATCTGATGCAGACTCTTCTGCCACAAAGCCTGCTTCGGGCAAAAGACGCCCCAACCCCTCTTTCAACTGCTTTTCAGCGGTTTGATCGACAAAGGAAACCAAATCATTTGTCCCCTTATATTGAATGTCTTCTTTCTCAATGGTATTAACCATCGATTGAATCCAGCGACCTGTTTCCAGTACCACCGGCTTCGCTAATTCCAATAAGTTGGCCAAATCCAACATCTTCCTTACTTGGGCTGTAGGACCAACCAATCCGCGAGGATTTGTTGGGTTTCTTTTAGGTATGCGTCTTTGGCATGCTTATCTGCCGACTTCTCTTTTTTGTCTTTGTCAGCTGAAGTATCTTCAGCACCACCCAAAGCATCCATCACAGCTTGCGCCTCATCTGGCTTTTTCTTTTGCTCATCCAATTCTTTTTTCCGTTTCTCTAAATTCAATGAAATCGAATTAGTTTCTTTGATTTTTTTCCATCGCTCAAAATCAGCTCGTAACTTAATCAAATCAGGCTTCGTTTTTAGACGCGTCGCAAAAGCAGTTTGCATTTTAGTTAAAACCACAGGTGAAACATGATTCGTAGGCTGATAGCTCGTGGACGGAATCATATCCCACGGCAAGGCACTTGGTTGTGAACTTTCACCAAATTCCTCCGCTGAGAAAGCGGATGGCAATGCAAAATCCGGACTAACACCCTTATGCTGTGTCGAACTACCGTTAATGCGGTAGAACTTCTCCAACGTTATTTTGAGCTGGCCCGCTGGCTCTTTCCCATCTCCTAAGTAATTATCTAAATCGACCACCGACTGCACCGTACCTTTACCATAGGACTGCTCTCCTACAATAATGCCACGTTTATAATCCTGAACGGCAGCTGCAAAAATCTCTGAAGCAGACGCTGAAAAACGGTTAATCATTACTACTAATGGACCATTGTATACTTGCTCCACGTCGCGATCTACTTCTTGGGAAATCTTACCATCGGCTTGTTTCCGCTGAACAACAGGTCCTTTCGTAATAAACAAACCTGTTAAATCTACGGCCTCAATTAAAGACCCTCCACCATTGTTTCGTAAATCAATCACAACTCCATCTACACCTGATTGCTTGAATTCATTTAAAAACTTACGCACATCAGAGGTCGTCGAGTTAAAGTCGGCCTCACGCTTGCGTGCTCCCTCAAAATCACGGTAGAACATCGGAATCGTGATCAAACCAATTTTTACATTTTTGTCTCCTTGCTTGTAATTCAATACTTCTTGCTTAGCTTTTTGCTCTTCAATTTTGATTTTCTCACGCACAATGCGAACCTCGGAAGTTGGTGATCCAGTCACCCCGTTCGCTGCTAAAATCTTCAACCGAACGACGGTCCCTTTAGGTCCACGAATTAGTTTAACGGCATCGTCGGTAAACCAACCGATCACATCGACAAATGCTCCCTGATCACCTTGCGCTACGCCAACGATCCTGTCTTTGGGATTAATCAATTTACTGCGAAACGCGGGACCACCCGGGATCAAGTCTTGAATCGTCACATAATCTCCTTCTAAACGAAGTGTAGCACCGATGCCCTCGAAACTTTGGGCCATATCCTTATTAAATTCTTGGGCTGTTTTTGGAATCATGTAAGATGTATGCGGATCGATACTTTCCGTGTAGGCATTCATGAATACTTGAAAAACATCCTCTGAACGCGTGCGTGCCATGTATTTGGCAGAACGAGCATACCGCTCCTTCAATTCACGAATGGCTGTGGTATCTGCTTTTCCACCGATTTTCCAATCGACTAATTGACGCTTAATGTCTTTGCGCCAGTAATTATTTAACTCCTCAGGAGACGCAGCCCATTTTGCTTTTTCACGGTCAGGCTGATAGGTTTCATCCGTAGTGAAATCAAAAGATTGCTTTAGTAGTTCATCAATGTAGGCATAGCGCTCAAGCATGCGTTTTTGATAGCGATTATACATCTGAAAGGCAGATGTCAAGTCACCCATATTTAATTGCTCATCGATCGTAAAGCGATACTTTTCCATTTCAGCCACGTCAGAAGCCAAAAAGAAAACTTTATTTGGATCCAAATCCTTAATGTATGCATCAAAAATCTTGGATGACAACGAATCATTAACAGGAATCTTCCGATAATGGTAATTACTCAAAATTCCGAAAACTAAACGCTCAACTTTCTTTTGCGTTTCCGTTGGTTGTAAGTCGCCTTGTTGGTAAGCAGCCTTAATCTGCATATCCTGTGTCTTTCCATGTAGAAAAACAACCACCAATAAAGACAAAGGAAGTAAAATCGGAAGTATCCTTTTCATGCTTATTCTTTTTCGATCGCTAATAATTCAACTTCAAAAATTAAGGCCGAATATGGCTTTATGTTAGGTCCTGCAGAACGAATGCCATAAGCTAGTTCTTGCGGTATGTATAACTTGAATTTCGAACCTACTGGCATTAATTGCAACGCTTCGACCCAACCCGGGATCACGCCAGATACGGGGAATGATATGGGCTCACCGCGTTGTAACGAAGAGTCAAAAATCTCTCCATTGATCAATGTTCCATGATAATGTACTTTCACTTTGTCAGACGCTACCGGTTTGGGACCATCTCCCATCTTAATCACTTTGTATTGTAAACCTGAAGCGGTAATAACAACAGAGTCCTTTGATTTATTCGCTGCTAAAAACTTCTCCCCTTCGATGCGATTGGGCTCAAATTGCTTAGCCTGCTCTGCCGCTTGCGCTTGTTGGTTCTTCATCATGAAATTGTTCATGACAGCCTGGCATTCTTGTTCTGAAATCAACAAGGTCCCGCCAGTCGAAACAGAAGCAAAGCCTTTAGCGACCATCTCTGGATTTAGGGTCACTTTTTGTGACTTAAAATTTTGAGCAACTAAAACCCCCACGGCATATGATACTGAGTCGATTGCGGAGTTGAATGGCTTCACAGGAACTTTCGTAACGGAAACCGTCAGCTTAGGTTTGGTTTTAGGTTTTGTCTGTGCAAATGAAGTAAAAGTTACACAGGTGGCAGCCATCATAAATGCCAAAGGTTTTAAAAAATTCATATAGATCTAATTTGATTCAAAAACAAAGTTCCGAAGATACACGAAAATTGCGGCTCACTCAACAAAATTAACGGCATTTAACAGGGATAAATTATCCGACGAAAATCCAATCTAAAAAAAGTCTTATGATTACGCTCATTTTTTGCCAAAGTTATGGGAATATTGAAATTTACTGACTAATTTTGCATCCGAAATTTTACAGCAAAAAAACATATAAACTTTAGTATGGCATCAGTAAGACCAGATGAGGTTTCGGCAATTTTAAGAGAGCAGTTATCTCAAGCGAAAACTCAAGCAGAATTAGAAGAAATCGGCACTGTACTCCAAGTGGGTGACG
>JACCDM011473862.1_pt1 | contig 17461 bp, 10 predicted proteins | sample 7445851 | NCBI WGS metagenome assembly JACCDM01 (sample SAMN15323438, study PRJNA562643) | freshwater metagenome | isolation source: river surface water | place: USA:Blue River Watershed | collected 2017-08-16
CACCAGGTCGGCACCGCCGGCCAGCGACTGTTCGGCCAGCGGCAGGTCGTAGCCGTTGTTGACCATCCAGGCGCCCTGCCCGCCGGCAGCGCGGTACGCCTGGCGCAGCGCGGCGTAGTCAAACGGCGCCGGGCCTTGCTGGTGGTCGCGCGGGCCACCGGTCGAGCCCTCGATCAGGTGCACATAGGCCAGGCCCAGCGGGGCCAGCAGGCGCACCACATGCTCGAACAGCGGCTGGGGTTGCTCGTCGCTGGCGTCGTTGGCGGGGGTGACGGGCGAGAGGCGGATGCCGGTGCGCTCGCCGCCGATTTCGGCGACGATGCCCTGCATCACCTCCTGCAGAAAGCGGGCGCGGTTTTCAATCGGACCACCATAGGCATCGCTGCGCTGGTTGCTGCCGCTGCGCAGGAACTGGTCGATCAGGTAGCCATTGGCGGCGTGCACCTCCACGCCGTCAAAGCCGGCCGCGACCGCATTGGCGGCCGCGTGCCGGTAGTCCTGCACGATGCCCGGCAGTTCCGATGCTTCGAGCGCGCGCGGCATGGACGTCTCGACGAACTTCGCCAGCCCCTCGACCAGCAGCACGGTCTTGGTTTTGGCGGTGATCGCCGAAGGCGCCACGGGGGCCGCGCCACCCGGCTGCAGGCTGGTGTGCGAAACGCGGCCCACATGCCACAGCTGCACCACGATCTTGCCGCCCTCGGCGTGCACTGCGTCGGTCACCTGTTTCCAGGCCGCCACCTGCTCGGCGCTCCAGATGCCGGGCACGTCGGCGTAGCCCTGGCTCTGGTGGCTGATGGCGGTGGCTTCCGAAATGATGAGTCCGGCGCCGGTGGCGGGGTTGGCGCGCTGGCGGTAATACGCTGCCATGCGCGCATTGGCCAGTGCGCCCGGTGCGCGGTTGCGTGTGAGCGGCGCCATCACGATGCGGGTGGCGAGCTTCAGGCCGCCGGCTTGGCAAGGTTCAAAGAGGGAAGTCATAGGCTCAAAAACTCAGCACATCAAACATCAAAGCCGGGATTCTCGCGCTGCAGCTTGCGCAGCAGCGAGGGCCAGACGAATGCCCCGCCAATGCCGCCAGTCTGCACCTTCATGGCATGCGCCACACCGCCCAGGATCTGTGGGTTCACCGCCGTCAGATCCGTCGGACGGGTTTGCCCGGCCAGGGCATCGACCTGGATGCGGCAGGTGTTCTCGAAGGTGTACATCGACAAAAACGCATCGGCGATCGTCTTGCCCACTGCGAGCAGACCGTGGTTGCGCAGCATCAGGTAGTTGGCTTGCCCCAAGTCGGCCTGCAGCCGGAGTTTTTCGTCGTCGCGGATCGCCACGCCTTCGTAGTCGTGGTAAGCCAGCGAGGCCAGCACAAAGGTGCTTTGCTGGCTGATCGGCAGCACGCCGTGCTTTTGCGCGCTGACGGCCACGCCGGCGCGGGTGTGGGTGTGCAGCACGCAGCCAGCGTCGTGCCGCACCGCATGCACCGCGCTGTGGATGACGAAGCCCGCCGGGTTGACCGGGTGCGGGCTGTCATCGAGCTTGTTGCAGGCCATGTCCACCTTGACCAGGCTGGACGCGGTGATCTCGTCGAACATCAGGCCGTAGGGGTTGATGAGGAAATGGTCTTCACCGCCGGTGACCGAGGCGGGCAGTTTGGCGCTGATGTGGGTGAAGACCAGATCGCTCCAGCCATACAGCGCGACCAACCGGTAGCAGGCGGCCAAGTCCACACGCAGCTGCCATTCGTCGGCATGCATGTTGTCGGGTTTGTTGTTCACGGGCACTCCTCAGGCAAGCGTGTCAGCTTAGCCCGGTCGGGTCAGTTCTTCGAGTCGCGCAAGGTACATGCGGGCATGCTGGCCGCTGTCTTCGTGTGCCCCGCACATCTCCAGCGAGGGCATGAGCTGGCCGCATACCGCGGGTCGCTCAGGCTGGCCGAAGATGCGGCAGCGCCGTTGCGCGTCCAGCTGCACGCAGGCCACGCCCGCCGGTTTGCCTTGCGGCATGCCCGGGATGGGTGAGCTGATGGACGGCGCGGTGCAGCAAGCACCGCAACCGGGTCGGCACGACAGCGTCACGGCTTGGGCCACAGCACCCACAGGCGCAGTGGCTGCTTGAGCCGTCCGGCCAGTTCGCCCGCCTCCGGCCCGGAGCCGGCGTAGTAGTCGGCGCGCACCGCGCCCACGATGGCGGTGCCGGTGTCCTGGGCCAACACCAGCCGTTGCAGGCTGGCGGTTGGCCCGGGGCTGGCCAGCCACACCGGTGTGCCGTAGGGGATGCTGCCCGGGTCCACCGCGATCGAGCGGCCGGCTGTGAGCGGCACGCCCTGCGCACCCTTGGGCCCTGGGATCTCGCCAGAGGGCAGTGGCTCCTCGCGGAAGAACACATAACGCGGGTTCTGCCACAGCAGCTCCTGCACCCGCGTGGGGTTGCGGGCGATCCAGGCCTTGATCCCCGGCCAGCTCGCATCGCGGGTGTAGCCTTGGTCGAGCAGCCAGCGGCCGATGCTCCTGTAGGGCTGCTCATTGGTGCCGGCAAAGGCCAGGCGCACGGTGCGCACACGCCCATCGGGTTCGCTCACGCGCACCTGGCCCGAGCCCTGGATGTGCAGCACCATGGCGTCGACCGGGTCGCTCAGGTAGACCAGTTCCTTGCCGCGCAGCGCGGCGCGGGCCTGCGGGTTCGTGTCGATCTCCTGGCGTGAGAACCAGGGTTTGCGCAGGCCGGCCGGCGGGCCATACAGCGGCACATTGAAGCGGCCTTGCGGTCTGCGGCTGGCCTCCAGCACGGGTTCGTAATAGGCGGTCAGCAAGCCCTCGCGCTCGGCCTGCTGGCTTTCCACGCGGTAGGGTTGCAGCTTTTCGCGCAGCCACTGGCGGCGAGCGGCGGTGGGTGCTTCGCTCAACTGCCGCAGCTGCGGGCACAGCGCACGCCATTCGGGGGCGGGCCGCTCGCAGCTGCGCAGCCAGGCCGGCCAGGCTTCGTGCAAGGCGTCTTGCTCGACGCCCGGCAGTTCCTGCCAGCTGGCGGGCACCCAGCGGCTCTTGCTGCGCTCGATGCTGCCGGCCACCGGGCCGCTTGAGGCGGCCGGGGTCGGGGTAATGTCCACAGGCGCCGGCGGTGCACTCGAGCAACCCGACAGGCTGCCTACAATCGCCAGCACCGATGCGGTCAGCAGGGCCGTCATCCACCGGGCCGCGGCCTGGTTTCGGCTCATCCACAGGAGTTGTTGCATGGCGTTGTTGTTGCTCGAAGCCTTGCTGGCATTGGTCATTCTGATAGCGATTGTCTGGTGGACCATGTTTTCCGGCAGGGACAAGGGTGAACTCAAGGCGCCCGAGGCGCAGCGCGGGGAAGACATCGACAAGCCCTAGTCGAGCAGTGTGCCCGCGCCTTCGAAACGCTGGGCGTAGTACCGGTTGCTGAGCTGGTCGATGCGCACGCCGGTGCGCGGGTTGCTCGCGTGCACGAAGCGGCCGTCCCCCACATACACCCCCACGTGCGAATGCCGCGCGCCCAGGGTGTTGAAGAAGACCAGGTCGCCCGGCAGCAGCTGGCTGGCCGGCACCGGTCGCGCCTTTTGCCCGAGTTCGGCCGAGGTGCCCTGCACCCTCAGACCGATGGCCTCCTGAAACACGTGGCTGACCAGGCCAGAGCAGTCAAAGCCGGTGGCCGGCCCGCGCCCGCCCCAGCGGTAGCGGGTGTCGAGCAGGCCCATGGCGAAGAGGGCCACATCGTTGCGCTGCGGCTGGCTGGCGCGCGTTGGCTGCGGCGTGACCATCACTGGCGCAGGCGCCGAAGCGCAGCCGCCCAGCAGAGCCGCCAGCAGCCACAGGCTTTGCCGGCGTGAGGGGTGCGAACGCAGCCTCATGTCACCTCCCGCAGCAGGTTGGCCAGTTCGACGGCGGACTTCACCTCCATCTTGTCGAACACCCGGGAACGGTGCACTTCGACCGTGCGCACGCTGATGTCGAGCTGGTCGGCGATCAGCTTGTTGGGCAAGCCCTCCACCACCAGGCCCATCACGTCGCGTTCACGGTCGGTCAGCTCTGACAGGCGCTGCTGCAGTTGCTGGTGGCGCTGGCGCTCGGCCAGGCGCTCGTGCGAGAGGGCCAGTGCCTGCTCGATGCGGTCGACCAGGGCGTTGTCGGAAAAAGGTTTTTCGCAGAAGTCGAAGGCGCCGCGCTTGACGCTGTCCACTGCGGTGGGCACATCGGCGTGGCCGGTCAGGAAAATCACCGGCCAGACCTGCGCGATGCCGCGCTCGAGCAACTGCTCAAACAGCGCGAGCCCACTCATGCCGGGCATCCGCACGTCCAGCAGGATGCAGCCCACAGAGCCTGGCACGCGGTGGGGCGCCCAGCCGGCTTGCTGGGCATCGAGCGCGCTCAGAAAGCTTTCGGCGCTGTCAAAGCTGGTGCTCAGCAGGCGGCGCGTGCGCAAGAGCCAGGCCATGCCTTCGCGCACAATGGCATCGTCGTCAACGATGTGGACCGTGGCATCCGAGGGGCTGAACATGCCGCGATTTTAGGTCGCGGCAGCGCTGTCTGGGCGGCTGGTGGGCAGCGTGAAGCGAAAGACGGTGCCCGCGGGGGTGTTGGGCTGGTGCTCGAGGTGACCGCCGTGCTGCTCGATCACGGTGCGGCACAGGCTCAGCCCCAGGCCCATTCCTTCGGCTTTGGTGGTGAAGAATGGCGTGAACAGCTGCTCGGCCACGGCCGGGTCGATGCCGCTGCCGCAGTCGGCGACGCTGAATTCGAGCCAGCCCTGTTGCGCATTCGAGGCTGCGCGGCGCACCTGCAGCACCAGCACCCGTTGGCTGCACTCGGGCCGGTCCATGGCCTGCATCCCATTGCGCGTCAGGTTGAGCAGCACCTGCTCGACCATGGTGCGGTCGCAGACGACGGCGGGCAAGCCCGCTTCGAGTTCGGTGCGTACCAGCACGCCGAGCTTGCGCGCCTGCAGGCTGACCAACGGCGAAATCGCGTCGAGCAGCGTGCGCGGTGCCACCGGCTCGCGGGCCTGGTCGCGCCGGCGCACGAAGTCGTGCACGCTGTTGATGACGCGGCCGGCCCGCCCGGCCTGTTCGGCGATGCGGCGAAGTGCCATGTGCACGTCGCTCAGCGTCTCACCGGCTTTGCTGGCGTGGTCCATCAGGTTGAGCGAGCCGTTGGCGTAGCTGGCAATCGCGGCCAGGGGCTGGTTGAGCTCGTGGCTGAGCAGCGAGGCCATCTCGCCCACGGTGGCCAGGCGGGCCGTGGCCTGCAGCCGCTCCTGGCTGGCGCGCGAGAGCTCTTCCACGCGCCGCTGCTCGCTGATGTCGAGGATGGCGCTCATCCAGCCCGTCTGCTCGCCCTGAGTGCTCACCAGCGGAGCCTCGATGATGAGCACCTCAAAGCGTGTGCCGTCCTTGCGCATGAAGACCGACTCGTAGCCTTCGCGTGGCGGCGTGTTACCCGCCAGCCGAACCGCCTGGCGCTGCCGGTATTCGCCCACCATCTCGGGCGGCCAGTAGGGCATGGGTGCGGTCTGGCCGATCAGTTCATCGGCTCCGAAGCCCACCATCTCGCAAAATGCCGGGTTCACGTAGGTGATGCGGCCTTCGCGGTCGCGCGCCCGCAGACCGGTGACCAGCGAGTTTTCCATCGCCTTGCGAAAGGCCAGGGCCTCGGCCAGTTCGCGCTCGGCTTTCAGGCGCCGCCGCGAGTCGCGCACCAAGAGCACCACCACCGTGATGAGGGCGATCGACATGGCCGTGACCAAGGCGGTGAGCACATTGGGGAACAGGTCGGGCGCGCTGCGCCGCCCGTCCATGCGCAGCACCAGGGTATTGCCGGGCAGGTCCAGCAGTTGCTGCGCGGTGAACAGGCGCTGGCCGCGCCGGTCGTTGCCGACCATGGCCAGGCGGGTACCGTCGGCTTCGGTGAAGGACACCAGATTGCGCCGTGCAAAGGTCTGGCCCAGGCGTTCGACCAGCAGCTCCTGCAGGCTGTAGATCAGCACGGTGTAGCCGGTCAGCCGCCCGCTGGACATGAGCGGTATGCACAACTCCATGACTTCCATGCCCAGGCCGTTGTTGAGTGGCAGGTAGTAGCTGCTGGAGTAGGCCGGACCGTTGAACTGGCGTGCGCTCAGACACGAGCGCATGGTTTCGTTGAGTGTTTCGCTGCGTGGCGTGCGCGAGTAAACCGGCTCGCGTAGCGGCGAATCCTCGGCGTCCAGCAGCTGCCACTGGCTGTCACGCCGCTCGATGCGCAGCCACTCGCGCTTGTCCCGCAGCAGGGTCTGCAGCGTGTCGCGGCGCTCGCGCTCGCCCAATGAGGTGGCCTGAACGCCTTGCAAGGCCTGCGCATCGCGCGCCAGCTCGGTGCGCAGGTCGCTGACGGCGTCCAGGGTGTCGCGCTCGAGCTCGGCCTGCACCTGGCTGGCCTCGTAGCGGCCGGCCAGCCACACCAGGGTGGCCAGCAGGGCCAGAACCAACCCGATCAGCGCCAGCCACAGGGCCAGCCGGCCAGCGCGCCAGGGCAGCAGGTCGTCGAGTGTGCGGCGCCAGCCCTGCAGGCGTCGCCGCCAGTCCTCGCGCCAGAGGCCGGGCAGACCGGTCATGGTTGCTTGCCCGAGGCAGGTACCTCGATGCGGGTCACGCGCGGCTCGCTCCAGCTGCCGTCGATGGCGAACTCCTGGATGTTGGCCTTGGACAGCGGTGAGCTCAGCAGCCATTGCGCCAGGTAAGCGGTCAGGCCCACCACCGGGTTGATCGCCAGACCGGCCACCACCGAGGCCCCACCTGCGTTGAGTTGCGGCAGGATCAGCACCTTGAGCTGCTGGGTTTCGCGGGCGATGTCGGCCGAGCCTTCCATCTTGACCACGGCGTTGACGCCCTCGATCTGCAGGTTGTGTGTGCTGGCGATGCCCTGCTGGATCTGCACATCGCCTTGCACCGTGTCGAACGCAAAGCCCTCATAGAAAACGTCGCGGAAGTCCAGCAGCAAGCGCCGTGGCAAGCCTTGCAGACTCAGCACACCCAGCAATTTGGCCACACCCGGATCGGCCTTGAGGAACTGACCGCGGCCCATCTTCACCTGGAACTGTCCTTGCAGCGTGGGGTAATGCAGCGCCAGTGGCGAGCCATTCCAGCCGATCTGGCCCTCCAGGTGGCCTGAGCCGGCACGCAGCGCCCCGGGGGTGCCCAGCCGGGTCAGCAGGGCCCCAGCATCTTTGACGTCCAGCCGAAAATTCATCTCGGTGCGCCGCGGCTTGTTGTCGGCGGCTGCCGCCCAACGCCCGCTGGCATGCAGCGCCGCTTCGGGCACGGTGACGTTGAATTTTTGCAGCTGCCATTCGCGGTTGCCGCCGCGCGGCGTGCGCATCTCCTGGTTGGTGGCTTCGATCTCGACGCGGCCCAGAGCCTTGCCGCGCAGCACCAGGTCTTCGATCTGGATGTCCAGCGCCGGCATGCTGCTCGGCGGGGTTTCCAGCATCGACTCGACCTCGCTGACCGCCGAGGGCGGCAGGTTCAGGCGTGTCAGACGCGCAAAGAGCCGGCCCGATTGCTGGCGTCCGGGCTGTACATATTGCGCGTGGCCGCTGAGTTCGCGGGCGTCCACATTGGCCCGCCAGGTGCTGCCTTCGCGGGTGATGCCGGCCACCACGTCGTGCAGGGTCCGCCCCTGAACAGTGAGGGTGGCGGCCTGCAGGCCCAGGCGGTTGGGCAGGTAGCTGCGCCAGGCGTCGTCGTTGTCTTCGCTGCTTGCTGTGGTGCTTCTGGGCAGCACCGCTTCCCAGGCGTCCAGTGGCAACTCCTCGAGCCGCACCAAGGCGGACACCCCTTGCTCGGGCAGATTGCCGGCTCCGCCGGAGCGCACACCCACCGAGAGGTTGCCGCGCGATGCGCGGGGACTGGGGCCGGAGAGGTCACGCACGTACAAGGCCGAGGCGATTTGCCCGATGTCGATCTGCAGCTGGTCTTGTGGCCGGGGTGCCGAGGTCAGCACCCTTGTGGTGATGTTCAAGGGCAAGGCCTGCGCTGCGCGCTTGCCCAGCGGCGCAGGAAAGAGCAGTTCCATCCCCTCCAGCGAGCTGCGAATGCTCAACTCGGGCTGGCTGCCCTGCCAGCCCAGCGTGGCGCTGTAGCTGGTTTGCCCTTGCATCTGGCGTGCCAGCGTGTCCAGTGGTGGCAGGTTGCGCGCAGCGCGCAACCCTTCGGCGGTGACCTGTCCCTGCGCCCGGATCAGCAAGCGCGGCTCGCCGGCGGGCACGGTGCTGCTGCGCAGGCCGCCCTCCAGTCGGCTGTTGCCGCCCAGCATCCGGCTTTGAACGCCCTGCAGGCTGAAGCCCGACTCGGTGAACTGCAGCATGCCCTGGGTGCGGGCCAGCAAGGGCACCTGGGGGCTGATCTGCACATCGTTGCCCGCCAGCACCACGCTGCCCTGCAGCCGGGTGTCCTGGACGTGCAGCAGCGGGATGGCCAGCTGCAGCTTGCCCTGCAGGTTGCCGCTGGCCGTGGCCTGCGACAGCGCGCCTGAAAGCATGCGGTCGACCGGCGATTGCTGCAGGGTGCGCAGCAGCTGCTGCGCCGGCCCTTTGAGTTCGGCCTGCACATCGAGCTTCGGGTCGTGGCCCAGGTCGGGGATGTCGGCGCGCAGCCGGGTCACTTGCAATGCCTGTTTGCCTTCGCCCAGCCGCGCGGAGCCACCGCTGAGTTTCATGCCTTGCCGCTCGAACACCAGATCCCCTTGCAGTCCCTGCAGGGCGGGCCAGGGCAGGCTGCCGGCAGGCAGCAGTGCGGGCGGCACATACGCCATCTCCACGTCCTGCAGGTGGCCAGAGAAGCGGAATTCGCCGTCTTTGGGGTGCACCATCGGGATGTTGCGCAGGTCGCCCTTGACGCGCACCTGCAGGCCGTTGACCCGGCCCTTGCGCACGCTGTCGCGCACATAGCGGCGCACATCGTTTGACAGGCTCAGCGGCAGGTAGCGGTAGATCCGTGCGGCTTCGACCCTGGCCAGCTGCGCCTGCAGATCCAGCACACCCGGCCCTTCAGGGGCGGCCTGCCACTGACCCTGCATCTGGCCTTGCAGGTCTTCGTTGCCCAGCTGTGTTTTCCATTGTGCCGAGGCCAGTTGGGTGCCGCGCAGACTCCAGCGCAGCTCGCCCTGCAGCTGCTGCAGCGCCAGACGGTCTTCTTCCAGGAGGCCAGGCCAGCTCAGCGCGCCGCCTTGCGGCATCTTCCATTGCAGCTGGCCGCCTTGCTGGCTGAACTGCGCAGTCAGCTGTGCACCCTGCACCCCGCGACCGGCAAACGCCGAACCCGGGCGGGCCTGCAGTTGCAGCTGTTCGGCTTCGATCTGGCCCTGGTACTGGGCAATGGTCTCGGCGTTGCCTTCCCACTGCAGGCGCAGCGAGCGCACCTGCCCCGATGCCTCATGGCCGGCCAGCTGTGCGTGCCAATCCGGGGGCAGTGGCAGGCGCAGCCCCACATCGCGCAGCGCCTGCAGGTCCAGCTGGTCGCCTTGCAGCTTGCCTTTGGCGGGCGTTTTGCCCTGGGCCTGGCTGTACTGCACCGACAGGTTGCCGCCGGGCCAGGTCAGCCCCTGGTCGCTCACAAAGGCCAGCTGCTGCGTGGCCACCGACCAGTCGTGCGGGCCGTGGCGGCCGGACACGCGCCCCGAGATTTTTTCAAAGCCCAGGGGTTCCAGATCGGGCGCGAGCCGCAGCCGGACCGCGTGCAGGTCCAGGTCGGCGCTGCCGCCGGCCCATTCGCCGCGCACGATGTCGGACCACAGCCGCAGGCGGCCCTGACCCGACAGCAGGTCGGCCCCCAGTCGCACATGCTGGCGCAGCCGCGCAACGTCCACCTGCGGAAACCAGGCAAAGGCTTGACCGTTCCAGTCTGCAAATTGTCCGGGATGCGTTGACAGCAAGCCGCGCTGGAAATGGCCCATCAGCACGAAACGCTCGCCCCAGTCCGATGGCGGCGTCGCGTCAAGCCGCAATTCGTGCTGGTGCAGGCGGCTGCGCAGCACGATGTCCACATCGCCAAGGGTCAGCATGGGGGCATCCTGCGGGTCGTGGCCGGTGCTTTGGTGTGCGCGCTCGGAGGTCCAGCGCACGGTGCCACCGCGCACCACCACCTCGCGCTGACCAAACAGCCAGTCGGCAGCGGCGCTGTTCTCGCTGCCGGGTGTGCCCAGTGCCAGGCCGGCCACCAGCCACTGCCCGCTGGCGGTGTGGCGCACGTCCAGTTCGGGGCGGTCCAGCACGAGCTGCTCCAGGCCGAGGTGCAGCACCGAGCGCACGCTGATGGCCACCACCACGCGCGGCAGGCTCAGCGCGGCGCGCCCTTCGCTGTCCAGCAAGCGGATGTCACGCAGCTCGAAAGAAGGTGCCCAACCGGTTGACTCGGCCTGCAAGGCGCCGATGCGCACCGGCATGCCCATGGTCCGTGTGGCCAGCCGCTCCAGCGCAGGGCGGAAATCGTCGATTCGCGGCACAATCCAAAGATGCAGGAGCGCCCACCCCGTGCCGATGCACAGGCCAAGGGCCAGTGTCAGCCAGGCAGCGACGCGGGTCAGCCGCGCCAGCCATGAAGGGGGTCCGGAGGAAATGGGCACCAAAAGCCTGTGTATGAATCAGAAAGTCAGCGGAATTATGACCGGCAGCGAGCCCCGTGAAGTGCAGGATTTGACAGTTTCCTCTCCCGTTCTGGCGCTTGCATCACATTCACGGCTCGTGCAGCGCCTGCAGCGCCGTTACGCCGACCTTCTGACCCTTTTGCCAGCCGGTGCCCCCACCCGCGACAGCCTGAGTGCGACACTCGCCGCTCTGTGCGCCCGGGGCCTGGCCCTCGACGCCGCCCTGCGGGTGCTGCGCCAGCTCACGCTCGAACGCCTGGTGCATCTGGACACTCTGCAGCAGGCACCGCTGTCCGACATCACCCGCGCCATGACCTGGCTGGCCGAGGTCACCCTCGATGCCGCCTGGCAGCAGGTGCAGGCCGATCTGGACGCGCTGCATGGCATGCCCACCACCGCGTCCGGCCAGCGCGCCGAGCTGTGGATCATCGGCATGGGCAAGCTGGGTGCCCGCGAGCTCAATGTGTCGAGCGACATCGACCTCATCTACGTTTACGACGAAGACGGCGAGACCGCCGGTAACCCACAGGGCCGTGGTCGCATCTCCAATCAGGAGTACTTCGCCCGGAGCGTGAAACGCATGTACGCCCTGATCGGCGACACCACCGAGCACGGCTTCGTGTTCCGCGTGGATCTGGCGCTGCGGCCCAACGGCAATTCCGGCCCCAGCGTGGTGTCTCTGGGTGCGCTGGAGGAATACCTGCTGGTGCAGGGCCGCGAATGGGAGCGTTTTGCCTGGATGAAAAGCCGCGTGGTGGCGCCACGCAGCGCGGTGCTCACTGGCTCGGCTCAGCAACTGCGGGGGGTGGTTCTGCCTTTTGTGTTTCGCCGCTACCTCGACTACAACGTCTTCGAGTCGCTGCGCGTGCTGCACCAGCAGATCCGCGATCACGCCAGCAAGCGCAGTGCCGGCCATCCCGAGCGCGCCAATGACGTCAAGCTCTCGCGCGGGGGTATCCGCGAGATCGAGTTCACCGTGCAGCTGCTGCAGGTGGTTCGCGGCGGGCAGTTTCCCGAGTTGCGCACCCGACCCACGCTGGACGCGCTGCAGCGGGTCGCCAAAGCAGGCCTGATGCCGCAGGCCACCGCCAATGCCCTGAGCGAGGCCTACGTATTTCTGCGGCGCGTGGAGCACCGCATTCAGTACCTCGACGACCAGCAGACCCATGTACTGCCCACGCACGACGGCGATCTGGGCTGGATTGCGCAGACCATGGGTCACCCGGATGTCCGCAGCTTTCTGACCACACTGGACATGCACCGCGAGCTGGTGGCCCAGGAATTCGACACCCTGTTGGGCGGTGACCGCGAATGCAAGGGGTGCAACGGCAAAAACGGCCCCAGGAACGGGCGCGAGCATGCCGAGCTCGATGCGGTACTGGCCGAATTTCCGCAGCGTGTACGCCAGCGCCTGCTGCAATGGAACGACAACCCCCGTGTACATGCCCTCCGTGAAGACGCGCGGGGGCGTCTGCTGCGCTTGCTGCAGCGCACCGCGCAATGGTTGTTCGAGCAGCGGTGCTCTGAAGAAGCCGTGCTGCGCATGGCCGACTGGATCGAGCCCCTGTTGCGGCGAGAGATCTACCTCTCACTGCTGCTCGAGCGTCCGGCCATCCATGAGCGTCTGCTCCGTCTGCTGGGCGCGGCGCGCTGGCCGGCACGCTATCTCGTCCAGCATCCGGCCGTGATCGACGAGCTCGCCGGTGGCAACCTGTTCAACAGCCGTTTCGAGCCAAACGAATTCGAGGCCGAGCTCGAAGCCCGCCGCGCAGCCCTCCAGCGCACCGGCGAAGACGACGAGGAAAGCCTGCTCGATCTGCTGCGTCGCGCCCATCATGCCGAGCAATTTCGTACGCTCGCGCGCGATGTTGAAGGCGTGCTCACGGTCGAGCAGGTGGCCGATGACCTCAGTGCCCTGGCCGACGCCGTGCTGCGCGTGACCGCCCGCTGGTGCTGGGACCGCCTGAAAAACCGCCACCGCGACGAGCCCCGCTTTGCCGTGATCGGCTACGGCAAGCTTGGCGGCAAGGAGCTGGGCTACGGCAGTGACCTGGACATCGTTTTCGTCTACGACGACGAGGACGAGCGCGCCCAGGAGGTCTACGCGGGCTATGTGCGCAAGCTGATCAACTGGATGACCGTCAAGACCGGCGAGGGCGACCTGTACGAGATCGACACCGCGCTGCGCCCCAACGGCAACTCCGGCCTGCTCGTGACCCGCTTCGAAGCCTATGCCGATTACCAGCAGCAGCGCGGAAGCAACACCGCCTGGACCTGGGAACACCAGGCCATGACGCGCGCGCGGTTTGTGATGGGGCTGGAGCGTCTGCGCCCGGCGTTTGACGCGGTGCGCCTTGCGGTCATCAGCGCCCCGCGCGACGCCGCAGGCCTGAAGGCCGAGATCGTGGCCATGCGCGAGAAGGTGCGCACCGCACATGCCGTGCCCGAGGGCCGGTTTGACCTCAAACACAGCCCCGGGGGCATGGTGGATGTGGAGTTTGTGGTGCAGTACCTGGTGCTGCTGCATACCGCCAGCCACCCTGCGCTGGCCGACAACGTGGGCAACATTGCCCTGCTGCAGCGGGCGGAGGCGGCAGGTTTGCTGCCCCCGGGCATGGGCCATGCCGCTGCGGACGCTTACCGCGAAATGCGTCGCCTGCAGCACCGGGCGCGCCTGAACGAAGACCCCACGGCGCTGCCCCAAGAGCAGCTGCAAACCGAGCGCGCGGCCGTGCTGGCGCTGTGGCGGATGGTGATGGTTTAAAACTTGTATTCGGCTTTGAGCCGGAGGGTGCGACCGTAGTAGTTCGCGTAGCGTGTATCGATACCCTGCAAGAGGTTCTCGGTCAAAAGCCGAAGCGGAGGTGTCGAGTCCAGCGCATTGTTCAGGGCAAAACTCAGTGTCAATTTTTCGGTCGCATTCCAGCGGCCACCGATATCCAAAGTCCAATAGCTGGGTACGCTGTGTGTGAATGGAATGGTGATGTTGGGGTCAGCGGAAGCAAGACGTGTGGCTTCAGTGTTTCCGGTACGGAAATTGACGGCCACATGTGCGCTCCATTGGCTTTGCTCAAGACTGGTTCTTAACACCCATTGATTGCGGGCCGTTACTGAGTTGGACTGTCGGCTGAATTGGGCCAAATCAGAAACATAAGGACTGTCTTTGGCATATTGCCTTTCAGATTGCAGAATGTGCATTCCCCTCAGGCTCCAGCGCAACAGGCCCCATTCTGTAGGTTGGCGCCATTGGATGTCGTAATCAATGCCGCTTGACCGGGAACGCCCCAGATTGCTGTTGGGACTCAGTATGACCTGGCTACCGTTGTCGGTGACCAGATACTGGCTGCGCAACTCAGGGGTGTTGACGATGAGATTGGGGTCGATGTTGCCGAAAGTGTCCGAGATGCGCAATTGCCACCAGTCCAGCCCCATTGACCACTGCCGGGAAGGCTCAAAGCGGAAGCCGAAATTGGTTTGCGTGGATTTTTCCGGTTGGAGCCTGGGGTTGCCCTGGTAATAAATCGGAATCCATTCCCCATTGATTTGCCGGTCTCTGAAGTAGGTGGATTTCTCAACCATCTGTGCCAATGTCGGGGCTCTGAAGCCTGTACCTATGGAGCTTCTGAAAAAAAGGTGATCCTGGGCTTTCCATTTCAGGCCGGCTTTTCCGGTGGTAACACTGCCGAAATCAGAATATTGATCTTGTCTTGCCGACAGTGTCGTTTCTATTGTTTCGCTCAATGGCGCCTGCAGCTCTGAAAAAAAAGCGATGTTGTTGCGTTTGCCATCAAAAGACGGACGGCGGGTAAATGGATTTGGAGCGGTCGTGAAAACAGTGGATTCCTGCTGTGCGCTCAAACCGAGACCTAATGAGACAGGACCGTTGTGGGTATCGTAAATTTCCTTCGATGCCAGGGCATTGATGTCCATCAGACGCGATTGACCACCTTCTGCATAAACACCGTAGTCAACATACCTTGCAGTCTGAAATTTTGCCAAAGTATCTGCACTGTATTGCTTTGGCTGCTGTTGTATTTCTTCAAGTGTCAGGGAAAGGCCATTAAGTATGGAGCTCCGAGCCAAACCGGAAAAATAGCGCTGGTTCACTTTGTGTTGTCCAAAAGACAGTGACCCAGTGATGTTCCAGCCAGCCCAATCCCCGCGAAGTCCGACCATCGCGTTGTGCATATCGTTTTGGTACTTTTGCCGCAACACATCCAGCGGAGCAGCTGCCATCAGCGCCACGCTGCCATCGGCCAATTGGCTGTCAAATTCGTTGTAGCCATCAGGAACGCTTTTCTGGGTGTTTTGGCTCATCACCAATTCTGAGAAAACGATCCAATCTGCTGCCAGGTGTTTTTCAGCTTTCAGGTACACCTGTTGCTTTTGGGTTTCGGGGTACACGGTGTAGAGGGCTTGTTTGTTGACATAGCAATTCGCCTGACCTGTAGGGGAATACAGAAAGCTGCCGTTTGGGCATTGGCCGTATTGATCGTAGTACGTGTTGTGCAATTGGCCGCGGATGAGCATGTTGTAAGCAGGTGCGCCATAGAGGCTGAACAGTTGATTCGAGTCGACCGTGTCCCAGTGATCAACACCATTGACCGAGATGCGATGGATGGGGTCTCTGCTGGCGGAGCGGTCACCGGCATACAGCGCTCGCTGGTGTTGTGCTGTGAAATGCGCTTGCAGGCTGTAGCCGTCCCGCTCGGTCCGGCCTTGTCCCCATGACAGACTCATTTGCCTGCCCGAGGCCACCCCGCCCCGTGGCGCAATGTGCATAGCAGATACCTGCACCCCTGGTGCGCTGTTTTTGGTGATGATGTTGACCACGCCTGCCACAGCATCGGAGCCATATCGACTGGATGCTCCATCGGTCAGCATTTCAATCCGATCGATGGCCGCCAGGGGCAAGATGTTCAGGTCGACGATGGCGCGTTCGCCCGCAATCGTTTGACTGCCGTAATAAGGCAGCCTGCGTCCATTGAGAAGAACCAGTGTCCCACTTTGGTTGCCGTGAATGGCCGCGGTCTCTGGACCACCGCTGGCGGTCCCTGTCATGGTGCCTTGTTCCTGGAAGTTCAGCATCAACGGCAGTTGTTGCACGAGTTCGCTGAGGCTGGTCGCACCGCTGCGTTCAATTTCTCGCCGCCCAATCACTTGCAAGGGCAAAGCTTCTTTGGCCTCTTTGGCCAGAATGGCCGAGCCGGTGATTTCGACCTTGTTGAATTGCCGAAATACCGGCGCCCGATCCGTGATGACAATGTCAGGGGTTTGGCTGGTGGGCAAATCCTGTTGCGCCCACCCAGGTGCAGTGGCTAGCAGCGTCCAGCACCAGGCCAGGCGATGACGGGGACAGGCTCTTGTCGAGGGATTCATGGCACACCTTCATACCGACAAATATGGATTTATATTTAAACATAAGTATCTATATTTGCGCTTTGTGCTCTGTGACAATAGGGTCTTGAACCTCCGCCGACAGACTGGATTCAGTACACCATGACCGACACCCGCCCCGCCCTGCCTGACCACCTGTCCATCGAGCCGAGCAGCCCGCACCATGTGCCGGCCATCTTCGAATACGACATCGGCATCCGCTTCAACGGCAAGGAGCGCACCGATGTGGAGGAGTACTGCATCAGCGAAGGCTGGATCAAGGTGCCGGCCGGCAAGACGGTGGACCGCAAGGGCAATCCCCTGATGCTCAAGCTCAAGGGCAAGGTCGAAGCTTTCTACAAATGAAAAGGGCCCCCCGGGGCCCTTGGATCAGCCGTGGGCTCAGGCCCGCGGGATGCAATCGATGAAGCTCTGGCGTTGCATCAACTTGTCGAACAGGCGGTGCAGATTGGGGTGCGATGTGCGCCAGTCGATCTGCGGGAAGCGGAAATCCAGATAGCCCAGCGCGCAGCCCACGGCGATGTCCGACAGGCTCATGTGCACGCCCGAGCAAAACGGCTTGTCGCCCAGGCCCTGGCTCATGGCCTGCAGCGCGCGGTCGATCTTGGTGAGCTGCCGCTCGATCCAGGCCTGGCTGCGTTCTCCTTCGGCGCGTCCGGCCCAGATGGCCTCCATGCGGGCCAGCAGGGCAGCGTCCATCACGCCATCGGCCAGCGCCTCCCAGGTCTTGACCTCGGCACGTTCACGGCCACTGGCGGGGATAAGCTTGCCCACGGGCGAGAGGGTGTCCAGGTACTCCACGATCACCCGGGAATCGAACACCGCCTCCTGGCCTTCCATGATCAGGCAGGGCACCTTGCCCAGCGGGTTGGATTCGTGGATGCGGGTGTCGGCGGACCAGACCTCTTCGGTCACGAAATGGTAGTCCAGCCTTTTTTCTGCCAGCACGATGCGGACCTTGCAGACATAGGGACTGGTGAGCGAACCGATGAGTTTCATGGGGTACCACTGGAAATAACAGCAGGGGCCAATTTTAGGGGGAAGCCTCCTGCGCCCGCAGGAGGAAGTGGGCCGGGAGGATCCGGGACCTCGGGTAAACCCGCCCCGCCTACAATCGGGGGATGAACTTTGCCCCGATTTCCGCCCTGTCGCCGCTGGATGGCCGTTACGCCAGCAAACTTGATGCCTTGCGCCCTCTGGTGAGCGAGCTGGGCTACATGCACCGGCGTGTGCAGGTCGAAATCGCCTGGTTCATCGCTTTGTCGGACGCTGGCTTTGACGAGTTCAAGCCCCTGTCGCCCGGTGCCCGTGCCTACCTGACGGGCCTGGTCAAGAACTTCTCAGAGGCCGATGGCGTGGCCATCAAGGAATTCGAGAAGACCACCAACCACGACGTCAAGGCCGTCGAATACTGGATCAAGTCCAAGTTCAAG
>JACCDM011522551.1_pt1 | contig 17458 bp, 13 predicted proteins | sample 7445851 | NCBI WGS metagenome assembly JACCDM01 (sample SAMN15323438, study PRJNA562643) | freshwater metagenome | isolation source: river surface water | place: USA:Blue River Watershed | collected 2017-08-16
CGGCAACGGGCGCAGCGGCCAGAATCGCCATGAGCATCGCGCTGATAGCGGAAAGCTGGTCGCGGACCTCGGAGCTGGTCAACGAAACGACGGGGGTCGGCGCGTCGGACCCCCGCGCGAGGAGGTAAAGGATCGCATCGTACATCGGCCCGATCGCCTGGGCGTGATGAACGTAGTTGCCGAGCTGGCGGGCCTCGATCAGGCGCGTGGCGTACATCGTGCCGTGTCCGGCGCCGAGGCCGCTGAGGAGCGCGACGACAGCGGCATAGGCGGGCTCCAGAACGTCTTGGTGGCTGCTCCACCGAGCGCAGCCGCGGGCGGCGACGAGCCTCTGAAGATACTCAGCGTGGTCGCCCATGAAACGTGGTCGCGGGTATTACAGCGAGCTAAAGTCGCGGCGAATCATACCCCGGTATTCGCCCAGCATGGCCGATGTCCCGGTGCCAGACGACAGCGCCCAGCCCGTGGCCGCGGCCGCGGCCGTCGAGTACAAAGAAGGAAAGATCGGCGGCGATTCGTCCGCCCCGCCCGCCGCGCTGCGGGTGTGGGCCCAGCTCGGCCGCCTCCTCTCCTCCGACGGCACCCACTTCGCCGAGTGCTTCCGCGAGGCGGCGGCCCTCGTGCGCGCCGGCGCGGCGGATTCCGACATCGTGGCGCGCATTCTCGGGGCGATCGTCTACGCCACCAGCTTCATCGTTTCGAACAGCGTCATCCCCGCCCAGATGGAGATGTACGTCGTGACCACGACGGTCGTCGCCCAGCTCGTGCGGTGCACCGCCGCCGTCAGCCTCGCCCTGCGGGACGCGATCGAGGCGGCGATCGGCAGCGTCCGCGACCACATCCGCGACGACTACCCCAAGGACGGCTGGAAGGCCCAGGGGGTCGTCCTCCTCAGCGAGATCGCCCGCCGCGCCAAGAAGTCGAAGAAGTCGACGAAGGACGGGAAGGCGCCCAAGGCCCTCTCGGAGTCGGCGCGCAAGAAGCGCGCCGCGAGGCTCGAGCGCGCCCGCGAGGCCGCGGTCAAGGCCATCCGCAGCATCGCCGACGAGGTATTCATCGACTACAAGGCCCTCCTCGAGGAGGACACCTTCTGCTTTGCCCGCGCGACGGCCGTGATCATCGCCGTCGCCCGGCAGGTCTGCGTCAGCCGCGACATCTCGCCCGACTCCGAGGTGAGCGCGGCGGTCAAGATCATCTGCGATGTCATCGCCCGCGCGCGGCGGTCGCGCCGGGGCGAGGGCGAAGGCGAGGGCGGCGCAGTGCCCGGCCTTGACGTCGAGCGGCTCACGGCGATCTTCGAGGAGGTCATCGCGATGATCCGCAAGCTCGACCCGGCCCGCTGGCACCCTCTGGGGGCTAAGGACTAAGCCGGCAAGTGATCAGTGATGCGCGCGCCAGCGCGCTTATTTTGGATTCACGACCAATGACATGTACCAGAGTGTTTACACGCGCCTGAAAAACCTCGCCGAGATCAAGGCGTACAAGGAAGCATACCTCAGCCGTCTGCACAGTTTCTACATGATGTGCGACATTCGCCGCGACCCATGGACAGGGCGATGAGGCGCCGCGGCGCAAACCCCGCCGCCTGCACCCGGAAGCACAATGTGTCTTTTGCTGGCGGCCGCAGCCCCCGCCCGATATGAGCGCCAGCCGGGGGAAACTTTCGGCGCGCCCATTAACGGCATGTCGATCAAGCTGCCCCACGGAGGGGATCCCGGCGAGGTGCCGGAGGCCTACAGGGAATGGGTAATGCCCACTGTCTCGGTGCGCTTCGTGCGCCGGGGCAAGTACGCGCTGCAGTGCAACAACCGCTGCTGCCGGTGCCGAATCAGCTGGCGGGCGATATTCGCGGTCATGTGGATCCTGACCGTGCTGGCGATCATCGGATTCACGGCCTACTCCGCGTTCAACGACAACGCTCCGATCCGCAAGCGCGTCGCCAACTTCGCCTGGCGCATCGCCACCATCGTCGCGCCCATGGCTCTGCAGCAGGCGGCGTTCGGGAATCGCAGGCCTTCCTAGATTTGAACACGCCTTTTGCTGCACATTCCGAGTCATGACCAAAGCCAAGCTCGCCGCTAAGGGCGCCGCTAAGGGCGCCGCTAAGGGCGCCGCCAAGGGTGCACCCAAGATGAAGCCCGCGAAAGCCGCGAGGGCCGAGGACGCCGAGGACGACGCGATCTCTGCGCACGCCGACGCCAACAGCCGTTTCCAGGTCGTCGACGCCGAGGAGCACGCGCGCAAGAAGGGCATGTGGGGCGCGGGCCTGAGCCTCACGGAGGGCCCCCTCGACGGCCTCGTCTGGAGCGAGGACACGGGGGCCCTCCGCTACGCCAACTTCGGCAAGGTCCCCTACACCCCGATGGTGCTCAAGATCATCGACGAGATCCTCGCCAACTCGACCGATCACTACCAGACGACGCGCGGCAGCCGCAAGGCCGGCGCGGCCGTCACGGAGATCGCCGTCGACTTCGACCTCCGCACCGGCGAGGTGTCCGTCTACAACGACGGCAGCGGCATCCCCGTCGTTATCCACGACGCCGAGACCGCCCGCCAGTCCCGCGACGTCTACATCCCCGAGACCGTCTTCGGCAAGCTCCTCTCGGGCTCGAACATCGACAAGAAGAAGGACAGCCTCCTCGCCGGCACCAACGGCGTGGGCGCCGGCCTCGCCTCGATCCACTCGACCGTCCTCGTCTGCGAGACGCTCGACGCCACCGTGCGCAAGCGCTACACCCAGGCCTTCATCGACCGCCTGCGCGTCATCGAGGATCCCAACATCGCCCCCGTCGAACGCAGCGAACGCCCCTACACCCGCGTCACGTTTACGCCCGCCTACGCCGAGCTGGGGTACCCCGCGGCGGCGACGAAAGCGGGCGAAAGCCGCCCCCTCAGCGCGGCCCACGCGGCCCACATCGACGCCTGGCTGCGCCTGCGCGTCCACCAGGCCGCCGCCGCGCTGGGCGGCGCCGTCACCTTCCGCTACAACGGCGAGGCCGTCGCCACCGCCTCCGCCGAGGCGCTGGCGCGGCTCTACCTCACCGTCGACGACCACGCCGGCGAAGCCGTCATCTACGCGGGGCGCCTCACGGCCCCCGAGAAGCCGGCGAAGGACTGCCCGTGGCAGGTGGCGATCATCGTCCTGCCCCCGGAGGCGCGCCGCAGCGGGGTCAACTCCGTCCCCAACTGCGCGCTCGTCAACGGCGTGGCGACCCCCAAGGGGCCCCACGTCGACCAGCTGCGGGAGCTGCTGCACGAGGACGTGGCGCCGCGCATCGCCGCCGCGCGCGGGGCCAAGAAGGCCGCCGCGAAGAAGGCCAAGGCCACCGCGAAGAAGACGACGAAGAAGACCGCCGCGCCCGCGGCGGTGACGATGGCCGAGTCGCTCGCCTACGTCCGCTACGTCCTCATCGCCTGGGTGCCCGGCGCCGACTGGTCGGGGCAGAACAAGGAGAAGCTCTCCGACGACCGGGCGCGCACCTCGTCGCAGTACCGCTTCGCCCCCAAGGCGTTCCTCGCCGACACGGCGAAGTACATCGCGGCGGCGACCCTCGCCGCGGCGTCGGGGCGCAAGGCGAAGGCCTTCGACCACGACAAGTACTTCCCCGCGACGTGCCCACTGAACGCCAAGACGCTGCCGCTGCGCCGGCTCATGGTCGTCGAGGGCGACTCGGCGGAGCAGATGGCCTCGACGGGCCTCGCCGTCAACCGCAAGGTCGCCCCCGGCGGCCCCTCGCCGCAGTACTTCGGCATCATCAGCGCCCAGGGCGTTGTCATGAACGCGATGCGCAAGGTTACGACCGTCGAGACAGCCGACGGCGGCAAGATCATCGTCCAGGCCGACAAGCTGCAGAACAACAAGCGGCTCCTCAGCATCGCCGACGCGATGGGCCTGCGGTTCAACTGCCGCTACGAGACCGAGGAGGAGCTGGCGACCCTCAAGTACCACAGCATCGTCCTGTGCGTCGACGAGGACCTCGACGGCAAGGGCAAGATCGCCTCCCTCATCCTCGTCTGGATCTACACGTTCTGGCCCGCCCTCTTGCGCGCCGGCCGCGTGCAGCGGTTCATGACCCCCCTCATCCGCTGCTACCCCCGCGGCCGCGGCCCCCCCGTCGAGTTCTACACCGAGGCCGAGTTCCTCGCGTGGCACAACGCCGGCGGGGGCGAAGGCTACCACGACGCCAAGTACTACAAGGGGCTGGGCTCCCACGGCGAGGGCGAGATCAAGGCGCTCTTCCGCGAGGATGCCTTCGCCAGCGCGATCCGCACCTACACCTGGGACGAGGCGACCGACGGCCTCTTCCGCGTCTACTTCGGCAGCGAGCCCGCCTTGCGTAAGCAGGCGCTCAGCGTCCCCCTCGCCCCGCTCTCCGCGGCGCGCGCCGGGGAGCTCGCGGGCGCCGGCGAGATCCCCATCGGGGAGGTGCAGCTCGGCCTCGACACCAAGGAGTACAGCCTCGACGCCGTGAAGCGCCTCCTCCCCAACGTCGTCGACGGCCTCATCCCCGTGCGACGCAAAATCTCCGCCGCGGCGCGCCTGCGGTTCCGCAGATGGGCCGCGTCGGTCAAGACCTTCCAGCTCGCCGGCTACGCCGCCGACCGGTTCTGGTACCACCACGGCGACGAGTCGATCGGCCGGGCCGCCAGCCTGATGGCCGCCGCCCACGCGTCGCGGTACCCCCTCCTCTTCGGCGAGGGGCTCTTCGGCGACCGCCACGGGCGCAAGGCCGCCTCCACCCGATACACCAGCGTTGGGCTCAGCCGCCTCAACACCGCGCTGTTCCCCCGCGCCGACGACGGCCTGCTCGCATACGTCTTCGAGGACGGCAAGCGCACCGAGCCCGTCAACTATGTCGGGGTCCTGCCGCTGTCGGTCCTCGAGACCCAGCAGCTCGTCACCGTCGGCTGGGCCCACCGGAGCTTCGCCCGCGACCTCGGCGACGTGATGCGCATCGTCCACGCGTTCATCGCCGGCGACCCCCTCCTCGTCGCCGCCGCCGCCGTCGCCCACCTCCCCCCCTTCGTGTCCCGCGGCGTTCTCACCTCCGTCGCCGAGGCCTACCCGCTGGGCGCCGATATGTCGCGCTTCCCCCACGTGGCGATGTGGCGGGGCAAGCTCCACGCCTTCGGCGTCTACTCGGCGCCCAACGCCCCCGCGTCGCGCCGGGGGGCGGCGGGCAAGAAGGCCGCGCCGGCCGCCGGCGCGGCCCCGCGCGAGATCCTGGTCACCGACCTCCCCGAGGGCCTCACGACGCGGCAGTTCGTCGCCGACGTCGCCAAGGTCGCGGGCGTCGAGCGGGTCGACGACCGCAGCACCGGCGACTCCGTGCGGGTCTCCGTCCGCCTCGCCGAGGGAACCTCCTTCCCCGAGACCGGCGAGGCCGGCGTCGACCCCGTCGCGGTGGGCCTGGGGATGTACGTGAGCCTGCAGCCGAACCTCACCTACTACACCCCCGAGGGGGCGGTCCTCGACTGGAAGAGCGACCCGCTGGGCTACCACGCGGCGGTCCTCACGCACGCGGCCCAGCGCGCGGCGCTGTACGCGAAGCGGCTCGACCGCGAGCGGACGATCCTCGATCTGCGCATCGCGATGGAGGAGAACACCCTGCGGTACATCGAGCGCTCGGCGGAGATCGACCTTGCGTCGGCGGCTGACGACGACGAGGCCGACTCGCGGCTCGAGGCCGAGGGCCTCCAGCGGTTCAACCACACTATCCTCGAGCGGCCGGGCTACGCCTCGTCCCAAGAGGTCACGCTCAGCTGCCTCTGCGAAGAGGCCGACTTCGGCTACATCAAGCGGCTGCGCAGCGGCAACCTGATCGCGACCCAGGTCGCCAAGCGCCGCGCGGCGCTCGCCAAGCTTGTCGAGGAGCGCGACCGCATCGTTGCCTGCCTCGCCGAGCCCCTGCCCGGGGGAAGCGTCTGGCTGGCGGAGATCGAGGCGTTCGAGCGCGAGCTGCGGAGACACCGCCGCGGCGAGGTCGCGGCCAGCGGGGAAGATGGCGCGGAGGACGCCGCCGGAGACGACGAGAGCGCTGCCGCCAGCGACGGCGAGAATGGCAAGGGCGATGATCTGTAAGCGCCCAGCCGCTGTTCTTTTGACTTGTGCTAAATTGAAGCTAATTAACCTACTAGCACCCGAAAGGGTTTAGTTTTAGTGTTTGCTATGGCCGCCACGATCGCAGTCTCCTCCGCTTCCACTGATTCTTCCGTTCACTGTACTCTCGACCCCTCCGCTTGCGACTGCCGGGACACCGCCGGCCACCACGGCTCCATGGTGCTTCCCGAGCTCACCTGCTGCGGGAAGGCCTGTCTCGCCGTCGTCAAGTCCGGCGTCGTCCCGAAGGAGGCCCCGCCCTGCGGGACCTGCGGCCGCGCGCTCGTCGGGATCCCCCAGCTCGCCGGCGCCTGGCTCGCCCACTACCTCTGGGAGGTCAGCATGGACGAGGTCGACTCGCGCGCGTTCTACCCCGACGGGTTCCTCCTTCCCGAGGGCACCTGCGGCGACCGATGCGCGCGCCCGCTCAAGGAGGACTGCCCGCTCTGCGTGGCGGTTCTCTGCAGCGCGCTGGCGGCCTCCAAGCGGGCCTGCCCCGACGACGCGAGCTGCCCGCTCGCGAACTGCGCGCTCCGTCACCTCGAGCGCGACTGCGCCTACGGCGAGGATTGCACCCGCGTCCTGTGCCAGTCGCGACACACCGCCACGCGAAACTCCGAGCTCCTCGGAAAGCTTCTCTGCCGGTTCGCTGGCGGCTGCACGAACGCCGCGTGCGGCCGCTGCCATCCGGTCGACCGCAACGAGAAGCTCAAGAAGCGGCTGGCGCTGGCTGCTGCCCCGCGCGGTTGCCGCTTCGGCGCCGGCTGCACCCGCGCCGACTGTGCCGAGGTCCACCCGCCGGAGCGCGCCGAGCGTCTCGCGGCTCTCGAGGCGGCTCGCGCGGCGAAGGCGGCGGCAACGTGCCGCTTTGGCGCCGACTGCACCCGCGCAGACTGCACCTTCGCCCACCCGTCGGAGCGCGCCGAGCGTCTCGCGGCCCTCGAGGCGGCTCGCGCGGCAAAGGCGGCGCGCACGCCGCCCCCGTGCAAGTTCGGCGCGGCCTGCAAGAAGGGCGCCGCCTGCCCCTTCGCCCACTAGCGAGCAGACCCGGCTCGAAATTGTCCCACCCAAAAGTAAGCGCAGCCCCTGCGTGAACTTTTGGGCTACGGCGCCAATATCACTGCCAGTAGCGCGTCCGCGATGCGCCCCGCCTCGCGCACGTTCCCGTCGGTGAAAGCGACCCTCAGGCACGCCGCGTGCATCTCCAGCGGGAGCCCGACCATGCCCAGGTGCGAGTCGGGCTCCAGGCTGGCGAGGAGTTTCGCTCGGTGTTTCGCCACGCGTGCGCGCGAGGTGCGCGCCGTGGGCTTCGCGCCCAGGGCGGCCGGCGCGGGCCGCCCCTTGGGAAGGCCCGCGACGAACCCGTCGCCCTCGAGGGCGGCCGCCGCCTGGTCCGCCGCGAACCGCCGCGCACCCCCCGTTACCGCCAGCAGGAGGCTGCCCGGGATCTCGCGGGCGGCGTCCTCCGGCCCGAGCCACCAGACCGTGCGCGCCGCGATGTCCATCCCGTCGGTCCCGCCCGGGCGGATGAACCTGACGCGGGCGTCCCGCCTCGCCTCGGCCTGGGCCCGCATCGTTTCGGCGGCGTCGGCCAGGCGCCGCGCCTTGGCGAGCCGGTCGGCCGTCGACTCCCGCCAGGCGGCGGCGGCGCCGGCGACCAGCGCGATGTTGGGCGCGCCCGCGAGCGGCCGCAGGTCGTAGCCCGACTGGAAGTCGTTGCTCACCGCCAGCACCGACACCCCGGCGGGCCCGCCCATGCTTGTAAAGCCGAAGCTCCACGCGTCGAACGCGCCCGCCGGCGGGGGGTACTCGAGCACCCCCACCCAGGCCGTGAGGTCGACGTGCACCGGGACCCGGTGCTTGCGCGAGACCTCGGCCAGCCGCTCCAGGTTCCCGCTGACGGCCCCCAGGTCGAAGCTCCCCGCGGCGATCGTCAACATGCATGTGTTGCTGCGCATCAGCTTGCGCAGCGTGGTCGGGCACATTTCGCCGTAGGCCAGCTTCGGCTCGGCGTCGGGGGCCGGCTTCGGCGCGGCGTCAGCGGGCCCCGGTGAGCCCGTATCATCCGGAGGGGCCTCGGGAACTGTGAAGGCTGCGGGGGCTGCGGCGCCGCTCTCGCCGGCCTCCTTGAATCCCCGGCGCCATCGCCCCACCGGCAGGAGGGTCGCGACGCAGAGCCCGTCCCGCTCGAGCTGGTGGCAGAACAGCATCACGGCCGGCGAGGCGGTCGCGCCCACGATGATGTGGGGGACCGTCGAGGTCTTTGTCGCGTACGCGCGGCAGGAAGCGGCGATGAGGCCGCACACGGCTTCGTCGTGCGCGCACCCCAGCGACAGGCGGAACCCGCGGCCGCCCACCCGCGCGCAGTCCAGATACCGGCACACGTCGTCCCGGAACAGCTCGCGCATTTTGCGCGAGTCGCGTCCCGCGGCGCGGGGGCCGTCAGCGTCCCCGACCCTGTCCAGCCAGCGGACGACAGCGTCGCGCGCCGCGCGCGAGAGCGGCGTACACGCCGGGTCCAGGTTCACGAGGGGCGCCGCCATGCGGCCGGCGGCAATGATTGTCCCCAACGGCGCGCGGTCCAAAAGAAACGCGCAGAGGGGCGCGCTGCGAGATGCGCGCGCCGGCTAGGCGCCGTCCAGCGCGTTCATCTGGGCGACCTCCTCCGAGTTGGCGATGACGGTGATGCGGATGCTGCACTCCCGGCCCGGCCGCTGCCCGCGCGCGGCGACCTGGGTCTGCACGTTGCGGTCGGCCACCCGGTGGTAGTAGATGACGTCGGTGAGGAACGGCATGTGCAGGCCGCCGCAGTCCTTCGCGGCGGTAACGACGATCACGCGCGTCTCGGGGCACCGCTCCGCCAGCCAGGCGACGGCCGCCTCCTTGTGCGAGCGCGGCCCGCCGAGGCCCCGGACGGGGATGCCGGCCCGCCGGAGGGCCGTGTCGACGGCGCGGGAGGCGCCGGGCGTGGTCGTGAACACCAGGATCCGCCGGGGCTGGTCCGTCCGGGGGACGGCCTCGGGCCCGACGAGGAGATTCGCGACGTAGGGCGCGCAGCCGTCGTCCACCTGGAACTCCGGCGCCTCGTCCTGGGCGACCAGCCGGACCAGGGCCAGCAGGCGCCAGTTGGCGGCCTCCCGGAGCTCCTCGATTACCCTGCCCAGGCCCACCGACGATATCAGCGCCGCTGCCGCCTGCGCCTGCGCCGCGGCGTCGTCGTCGCTGTCGGCGTCCTCGTCATCGGCGGCCGCGGCGGCCGCCGCGCTCATCACGTTGCCGTCGGCCGGCGTGCCGTCGCCCAGCTCCCTGCGCACTTGCTCGTCGCTCAGCGCCGCCAGGAGGTCGACCTCGGGGCCGACGCGCACGGGGCGCTGCATGGGGCGCATGCAGTTGGGGCATATCTTGCGCGCGACCACGGCGGATGTCATGCAGTGGTCGCACAGGACGATCTGGCAGCAGTCGGCCATGATGTGAACGGGGAGGCCCGGCTCGAAGTCGAGATGGCAGACGGCGCACTCGCCCTCGCGGATGTTGTCGCGCATACGGCCCAGCGTCACCTCGTACTGCTTCAGCTCCGCCTTGCGCTCGACGAGGCGGGCGTGGAGCGCGGGGTAGGCGACGGCGCGCCGCCGCGCGCGCAGGTCTCCGAGCATCGCCGCGGCCTCCTCCTCCTCGGCGGTCTCGTATTCGTCGATGCCGAAGGGCTCGGCATCGGGCCGGGCGGCCCTCGGCGGGGCGGCGGCGGCGAGCTCCAGGCGCGCGACGGCCCGGCGGACGAACCCGACCATCTCGGCGTGCCGCCCCAGGCAGGCCCGCAGGAGGCCGCCCAGCGTGTCGGCCGCGACGTGGAGGCGCCCCGCCGCGGCGCCGATCGCGCCGGCGTTGACCGCCTCCAGGGCGTCCTCGGGGGCGCCCAGGGCGCGCATCACCACCGCCGCCGCCCCGCCGATGATGACGACGCGGCGCCAGAGGGGGGCGGGCATCGCGATCGAGGCGCGGGCGTAGCCCGCCTCGCAGGTGAGGCGCAGGGTGTTGTTGAGCACGTCGTTGAGCGCGTGGGCCGTGAGGGGCGTGCTGAGGGGGGTGAGGCCGCGCAGGAACTCGCCCACGGGGCGGGGGGTCGTGTCGACCGCCCAGCGGGCGGGCGTCTGCCGCCGGGTGGCCGAGACGAAGTACACGAAGCCCGCCGCCGGGATCCGGCAGTCGGGCCGGGCCTTCACGGAGTCGAAGTCGTCGATCACGACCCGCGCGACGGGGGCGTTCTCGAGCAGGCGCGCGAGCACGAAGAAGAGGCTGCGGGGCGGCTCGGCGCGCGGCTGGCCGTCGCGCCCCCTCATCGGGATGGGCGGCCCCTCCCCCGGGAGGCGGAAGGAGGACGTCACGGTGCCGGCCTTGCAGAACAGGAGGTCGTAGCCGCGGGCGCGCCCGTCGGAGAGCAGCTCGCAGAATTCCTGCAGGGTGCGGGCGTTCTCGACGACGAAGTACCGGAGGGTCGGCGCGAAGCGGTCGCAGTGGTCGACCCACTGCCGGATGACGTTGGGCGACGCGAACACGACCGAGAGGTTGGGGTAGCCCCGGGCGTAGCGGATCGTGAGCTCGGGGAGGTGCGCCGCCGGCTCGAGGTAGAGCGAGGGCTGCCGCGACCCCTCCTCGGAGAGGACCCGGGCGGCGACGCCGCCGTAGCAGCAGATCGCGAAGTTGACCTTCCCGCAGGTCGACTGCGGGACCGGCAGCGTGGCCGCGGGGGCCAGCTCGGGGCGCATGCGGTAGGGCTCGCCCCTCCGCGCGCGGTTGGCCATCTCCTGGGCCAGCGCTACCACGAGCATCGTCTTCCCGAACCCGGCCGGCGCGTCGAGGCGCACGCCGTTCGTCATTATCACGCCCGGCCCGTAGTCCGCCGCGGGCGCGGCGGCGACCCGGCCCGTCTGCTCGAGCTCGATGAGCGCGTGCAGGAGCGTCTGCTGCGGCGGCCGCAGCTGGCAGAGGAAGTGCTCGGGGGTCGGCGCCCGTGGGTCGTCGGCCGTGAGGAGGCGCGGCACGCTGCCGTGGGGGCCCTCGCCCCACGGCAGGCCGTCGTCGGGGACCTCTCCCGGGGGCTCCAGCGCGCCCTCGTCGGCCCGCCGGCCGCGGCGCCGCACGGGAAGCCGCGCGGCCGGCGCGCCACAGGCCGAGGAATCGCTGTCGCCGCTCGTGCTCATCGTTGGGGGGATCAGAACGGGTCGTTCCGTTCAAAAGAGCGATGAGCCTCCGGGCGCTACTGGCGCCCCGCAGGGGGGCCCTCGAACAGGCTCTGGGCCCCGAGGACCAGCGCCCGGGGGTCGAAGATGTCGGCGTACCCCGCGACGACCCCGCCGCTGTACACGAGCGCCCCCGGCCCGAAAGCGTCGCAGTACGCTTTGACGGTCTTTTTGGCCTTCGCCGTGATGAAAGCCGTCGCGACCCCGAACATGTTCTTGGCGTCGAGCCAGTAGACCGTGCGCGGGCCGCCGCCGTCGCCGGCGTCCAGCAGGAACCCCCCCGGCACGACGATGTCGGGCGTGAGGAGGTGGGGGCGCGGCCGCGGCAGGGCGTTCCAGGCCTCCCGCCGGCTCTCCTCGGTTTCGAACTCGATGCCGGCGGCGCGGACGGCTTCCTCCAGCACCGCCTCGAACGCCAGCGACTTGTTGCGGGTCGCCTGGTTGGACTCCGCCGAGCCGGGGTCGCACCGGCGGGCGGCCGCGCGCCAGTCGACGCCGCCCGCTGCGTCCGCGGGGTGCAGCTCCTCTTCGAATATCTTGATTGCTGCGGACGCCGGGAGGCCGTACTTTTCGACGCCCTCGACCGCCAGGGCGGCCCAGTCGAGCGGCCCAGCCGCGCCGCGCAGCGCGCCCCCGGCCGCCCGGCGGAGACGCGCGCGGTACCGGTCGGCGGCCGTTCCCCTGGCGGGGCGCCTCGCGTGGTCCTCGCGAACCTTCCAGTCGTGGATGATGGCGAGCTGCCGCGCGCTAAACACCGCCGCAAAGTCGGTGTCGATCCTCCGGGCCAGCGCCTCGAGGGCGTCCGCGTGCTCGGGGCCGGCGACGCAGCTGGGTATCCCCCTTGTCGCCTCCCGGACGGCCCCCGCGGCCTCGTAGTAGTCCGCCGGGTGTATGTGCGGCCACTGCGGGAGACTGAAAACGCCGGCGGCCATGTCCGACGTGCGGGCTGGACCGGGGTATGTTACCCGCTCAAAATGAGGTTCAAAGCAGGGGGAGGGCGCCCGCCGGACCTCAGCGCGCGGCCGCGGTGGCCGGCATCCCGTTCGTGGGCTCGTCGGTCAGGCACCGCAGCACAAGCGGGATGCGCATGCGCCGCCGGGCGACGAGGACCTTCACCCGTGACGCGATGAGGTCGGCCGTGAGGTCGGCCCCGGGCGTCGAGTACAGGGCGGCCGCCGCGGTGAGGTTGATCGAGGGGTCGGTCCAGAAGTTGTCGGTGATGATGGTCCCCGGTGCCAGGGCGGGGTTGATGGGATTGCCGCTCACGACGTGGCCCTCCCCGCGACCGATGTACTGGTTGAGCGACGCGCACGCGGTGCTCAGCGCCGGCCGGTCGGCGACGGGGTTCTCGATGTAGATGCGGTCCCCCGCCCGCAGCTGCATGCCCGCGAGGGTGAATACGAGGAACCCGTTACCGTCGATCGTGGGCGCCACGAGGTTGTAGACGTCGGGGTCGAAGGTGATGAGCTCGTCCGGACCGCGGAAAGTGAGCCGCAGCTGGGCGGCCGTTGAGACCGGCTCGGGGAAGTCTACGCGCGCCCAGTCGCCCGTCGAGGGCTCGGCGCGCAGCTCGCGGGGGTCGCCCAGGGGGTCGAACGTCACGCGGTAGTCGGCGTGGTAGTGCCGCCCGCGCCGGCCGCTGAAGCCGTGGCCGCTCCCGAGCCCCTCGATGCCGACCGTGAGCTGGCCCGTGGGGAGCTGCCCGAGGGGGTTGAAGGGCCACGGCTGCAGGAAGCCCCCGGCGGGGGACACCGCGGCCGTGGGGTACTGGGGGTAGGCGCTGCCCGGCGCGCCCAGCTGGGGGGCGCCGCCGGGCGCGACGCTGGTGTTGTTCTTCGCGAGGACCAGGTCCCCGACGGCGCCCAGCGTGTAGGGCACGTCGGGGAGCTGCGGCAGCGCGAAGGCCCCGAGGCTGGCCGACACGACCCGCTGCAGGGGGCGCCCGCCGGTTCCGAGGGTGTCGGCCGTCGTGCGGCCCGTGTCCCGCACGACCCACTCGAACCGCCCGAGCGCCCGCTCCGCCGCGACCCAGGTGTCGAGGTCCAGCATCACGTCGTAGTAGCCCGGGCCGACGAGCCCGTCGCGGCGGCTCGGCGCCCGCACGACCCCGAAAGCGTCCTCCCGGTCGCCGTCGCCGTCCCTCAGCGCGCCGAGCATGTGCGAGCGCAGGTCGGCCTCCGTGGGCCCGCGGCCGCGGGGGACATACGCGCCCGGGGCGGGGCGACCGTAGTAAGACATCGCGGATGGAATGATCGGGCGGAGACTTGTCTAGTGCGGGGACAGCCCCGCCGGGCCACCAAAAGACCAGATAGCGGCGGGCTAGCTGATGTAGAAGTTCATGAGGCACATGTCGACCGCCACGTCGCGCCCCTCGTGAATCACCCGGGCGAGCACCCGGCCCGGGCGTGAGGGGTCGGGCTCCAGCTCGCGCACGGAGACGATCCTCCCCATTAGCACGCCGGCCAGGTAGTTGCGCGCGTACTCGCCGGCGCTGCGCTCCCGCAGCCGCGCGGCCTCTGTGCGGAATCTCTTGCCCTGGGGGCGCGTCTCGGGCGCGGTGAAGCCCCTCAGGCGGACGGGCGTCTGCTCCACCCGGCCGCGGTCGACCCAGGCGACGTATATGAGGTCCCCCTCGGACACGCGGACGACCTTCGCCCTGCCTATGTCGGCGTACGTGCGTTCTCCCTCCGGGACGTACACGGTCTCGGTGAGCAGGTCCGCTTCGGGCTCTTTGGCGGCCGCACCAATAGGCACAGCGGGCGCGGCCGGCGCGAGCTCTCCGGGGGCGCCTGGAGGGCTGGGCGTGTTGGGCACTTCGGGCGCGTTGGATGCTCCGGGCGCGCTGGACGCATCTGGCTCACCGGGAGGGCCGAGCGCATCTGGCTCACCGGGCGCGCTGGGCGCGCCGAGCGCATCTGGCTCACCGGGCGCGCTGGGCGCGCCGAGCGCATCTGGCGCGCCGGGCTCATCGGGCGCGCTGGGATGGCTGGGCGCACCAGCCGCGCTGGGCACACAGTTTGCACAGTTTGCACAGCGCGTACCGAGCGTACCAAGCGTACCGGGCGTACCGAGCGTACTATGGGTGACCGGGGTCTCGGGAATGCCAAGATCGCCGGCCCGGAGCGGCGCTGCGGCGCCGAGGTCTTCGGTCTGGCACTGCTGATCCACCATCTGGGCCCCGAACCGATATTCAGGGTAACGCGCTGTGGCGGGCGCGTATACGCCGAATACATCCTGCAGTTCCCTGGCGCCAGCGCTGAACGCCGAGCCCGAGGGGTCCCGGCGCATATAGTCGCTTTCGCTCAAGTCTGGCGCAACCCGAGCGGTGGCGCCCGCGCCCGGGGTGTGCTGGGCGCCGGCGCTCGGCGGCGGGCAAGAGGACTGCGCAGTCCCACGCGCTATCTCAGAGGGCTGGGCCCGAGCCCCCCCATCGCCGCCGCTCAAATCGCTCTGAGCGCAGCCCATAGATGATCACGGTATGGCAGTGCCTCAAAACATCTAAACGTGCGCAGATGTGTGATATCCGGCGCTCGGCGCTCGTGCTCAATACTCGTGCCGGCCCCACCAGGGAGTGTTCTCGGCGTCCTCGAGCTCCTCGCGGAAGTAGCGGTCGAGGTGCGCCTTCATGTTGCGCCGCCCCTCGTCTGCCCTCCAGGGGTCAGTGCGCGCCGAGCCGTTCCGCACGATCCGCTCGTCGAAGCTGACGTGGTCGGGCTCGTGGCCGCGGGCGTGCAGATAGGGAGAGGCGGGGTAGACGTCGTCGTCCGCCTCTTCGGGGTCGGGCTCGGCGGCATCTCTGCGGCTGCTCGCAGGCCCGTCTTGTCCTCGCGGCGGGTCCGCCGCGCGGTCGATCCTTCGCTTCCCCGCGGGGGGGTCTCGCGGGGATCCGGTCGCGTGCCGGCTGTCCCCGAACTCGCGGGGCTGCGATGCGAACCCGGCGGCCCCCGCGGTCCCCGCGCGACTGTCCCCACCAGCCGCCGATACCGTCACGTAAACAGCGTAGCCGATCGCAGCAACCACCAGGCCGGCAACAAAGAAGGCGGCGTGGTCCATTGCTATCCCCCGGCGTATGAAACGCGCAAAATATCCACCGAGGGCGGCGATCAGCCGCTCGCCGAGCCGGCAGGACCCGCGGCGCCCGAGCCGGCGGGACCCGCGGCGCCCGAGTCGGAGGGGGAGCCCTCCGACGACGCGGCCTCGCCCTCCTCGGCGGCGGCCGCTTCTTCCCCGGCGGCGGGCGCGGCCACCTTTTTGCTCCCCGCGAATGGCGCGGGCGCGCCGCCGCCCTTGTTGAGGCGCGCCATGAGGATGCGGAACTGCCGGGGGAGGTTCCCTTCGGACTTGTCGCCGAGGCTCGTCGCGACGTCGCCGAGGAACTCCTGGACGACGGCGGAGGGGTCGCCGGTGATCTCGAACGACTTGTAGTACTTCGTCTTGAACCCCGTCTCGAACTGGTCGAGGCTCCGCAGGATGAGGTTGAGGGCGCCGTGGCAGGACTTGAGCGCGCGGTCCCTCTTCAGCCGCTCCATCGCGCTGCGGACGATGTCCGCGAACTCGCGCGAGCTCACCTCGGGGATCGACAGGTCGTCGACCATGTTCTTGCTCAGCTCGACGAACTTCGCGAGCAGCCTGAGGATCAGCCGCTTGGTGTCGTCGCTCCCCTCGATCGCGATCGCCTTGAGGTCGAGGGGGCGGATGCCGGCGAAGGGACAGTACGTCGACGCCTTCATCCGCGTGATGAAGGCCATCGTGGGGGTTTCGCCGCTGATGTGGCTCTCGTACTTCTTGAGCTCGCGGCCGATATCGAGGCAGGCCGCGATCGTCTCGCAGTCCTTGGCGGCCTTGAGAGACTCCAGGCAGGCCTTGGCGACCTCGTCGGGGATGCAGCCGAAGTTATCGTGGGAGAGCAGCGCCGCGAAGGGGGTGCCGGCGGCCACCCCGGCGAGGTCCGGCCGCGCCCCGCGCAGGCGCTCAGTCGCCGCGCCCCAGCACTCAGTGCGGTCCCCGAAGCACTCGTCGTTGGCGCGGGCGATGCTGGCGAGGTGGGCCTCGGCGGCCTGGGCCGCCTCGGGGGCGCCCCCGGCGGCGAGAACGGACCCCAGGGTCTTCACCGCGATCATGTACCGGTTGGAGCCGGCCGCCAGCCGGAAGTACTTGCCGTAGCACTCGCTGATGGCGCCGCCGCCCTTCAGCATCATCGAGAAGGCCTCCACGACGTTCTTGTCGCCCGCCGGGTTGAGCTTGCCCGCTTTCGAGCGTCCCATCGCGCGCTGCGCTGGTAATCTGCCCGCGCTCCCGACTCTAAGTCGGCCTGGCTGCCGGCCGGGTCGACGGGCCGGGGCGCCGGTCGACTTAGAAGCCGCGCCCGCGGTGCATTAGCCGCCAGGACGATGGCCGCTGCCCCGAGCCGGCCCGCGAGCGGCCCGCCCCCCTTTCTGCCGCCCCCTGCCCGCCTCGCGAGCGTCCCCAAGAATGACAAAGAGCTTATCTCAGCGTTCAACGAGCGGATTGTTTGGTTGCGCAACCTCCTCCGGGACCTGTTTCCCGGCAACGTTGACGTCGAGCGCGCATGCCGGCAGATATCGATCACCGTTGCCCACGTGCCGACCGCCGCGCTGGACATCGTGGGCCCGTACCTCGTGCAGTACGCCGATCAGATCATCAGCCGGGACGCCGGAAGCGTCCTCAAAAAAGACTACTCGTCGCTGATCGCCGGCGCGGAGGCCCCGCCCGACTCGGGGGCAGCGCTCACCCGCGACATCCTCCCCACGGTCGTCGCTCGCGCCCGCGACAGCGAAAACGCGGGCCTCCTCACCGCGGTGTTCGATGCCGCCGAGGACATGCTCGACGTCTACCTCGAGTACTGCGCCTAGAGGCCGTCGGGCTTTTTGGGCATGGGTGCGATCACCGAGACGCAGAGGCGCCGAAGCGCCCCTCAGATAGAAGAGAGCTGGTTGGTGGCCCACGCCTTCTCCATCAGGTCGTCCGCGATGTTGCCGCCCTCGAGGTTGCTGTCGCTGGTCCCCTCCTTGTGCGCCCGCTCGCAGAAGTCGTCGTCGATGTCGTCCGCCAGGCGCTCCAGCTCATCGGTCGGGCACCGGCGGGGCGCCGGCTCTTCGCC
>JACCDM010060014.1_pt1 | contig 17446 bp, 16 predicted proteins | sample 7445851 | NCBI WGS metagenome assembly JACCDM01 (sample SAMN15323438, study PRJNA562643) | freshwater metagenome | isolation source: river surface water | place: USA:Blue River Watershed | collected 2017-08-16
CATTCGGTGTCATCGGCTTAAACTCCGGCTGGTCGAACAAGTACGTTTCAATGATTTTAATATCTGGATGTAAAGAGTAGCGCACCGGACAAGTACGACCCACACGTTCAATCACCGTTTGATCTGCGGCAGTCCAGGTGTTTTCTGGAAACTGAATATCCAAATAAATCTCTCCGATACGACGCGGGTTGTTATACATCACCTTCGCTACTTTTACGGTAGTACCGGTGAAGTCCCATTTGCGATTTTCTTTTTTACCAAAAATCGCCAAGGTAGTCAGGATACAAGCGCCTAAGGAAGTTGCTGTTAAATCCGTTGGAGAAAAATATTCACCTTTACCCTGATTATCAGGTGGTGCATCCGTGATAATTCCGTTTTTGGAAAGTAAGTGTATACATTCCGTACGGAGATCGCCTTTGTATTCAACGCGTGCTGTCATATTCGTAGTTTTACACGGCTAATTTATTAAGAATTTCCTTACCTTAGAGCTATGCGTCGCACATTGTTTTTAATGTTGGCCTTATTGCCCTTTATAAACGCGTTTGGACAGGCAAAAAAAGCAGCCCCTCCAAGTAAGCCCGTTTATGGCGAGAACGCAGGATTTTATTATACCAAGGATCACTCTTGGGGTTTCCGTTTCAAAAATAATGGCTGGTCGTATTTTCAACAAAACGCAAAAATTGTGGCTGAACGCAAACGCCGTTTGGTAGAATATGAATTTGGCAGAATTAAGCATGAGAAGGAAACGCGAATGAGTTCGTTTTTCACAGGCGGGATTACATCCAACCCAAAGGCCTACGTCTTCGGCAAACAATACTCTTTATACAACTTCGATGTACGTTGGGGTAATGCCCACCTCCTCGGCTATAAAGCCAATAGAAACGGCGTCTCCTTATGGGTTAATTACGCAGCAGGTCCTTCCCTAGCCCTTTTGAAACCCTATCAGTTGATTTTATTTTATCCCGACTCTAATAGCACAAATGGAATCACGAGTGCAAACCTCGTTACCACAGCTTATAATGAAAGTGTTGCCGACCACTTCCTCGACCCGAATTTCATTTACGGAGCCGCAGGATTTTGGAAAGGATGGGCCATCAAGCCCGTGCCAGGAATCAGCGCTAGAATTGGCTTCCAAGTCGATTTCTCAAGCGCTCCTGATGGAATTAATTTAGTAGAATTTGGCGTAGAAAATCATACTTATTTTTGGGCGACACCACTCATGGCGAGTGGCCCTAACCACCAGAGCTGGACCAGCATTTATTTGTCGTTCCAGTTCGGTAGTAAAAAATAATTAGGGGAATTTCTTCTAGCCACCTACCTTTGCTTAAATTTTTGAACGATGGCGGATGTTAACGAAACAATAGCTGAAAATACAGAAAGTAAACCTCGCACGCCGAAACCGGAATGGTTGCGGGTGAAACTGCCTGTAGGAACGAATTACCAGCACGTAAGAAGTCTTGTAGATAAATATAATTTACACACAATTTGTCAGAGCGGACATTGTCCGAATATGGGAGAATGTTGGGGTGCAGGAACTGCCACCTTTATGATTCTAGGAAATATCTGTACCCGTAGCTGTGGCTTTTGTAATGTATTCACCGGCCGACCAACGGAATTGGATTGGGACGAGCCACGCCGTGTCGCAGAAGCGATATTCTTGATGAAAGTAAAACATGCGGTGCTTACTTCTGTCAACCGCGACGAATTAAAAGATGGCGGCGCCTCTATCTGGGCAGCTACTATCAAAGCGGTTCGTGAACAAAACCCTACAACGACGATGGAGACTTTGATTCCTGACTTCATGGGAAAGACAGAATCTTTAGATCTTGTAATCGAAGCTCATCCGAACGTTGTTTCTCATAATATTGAAACCGTAGAACGTCTGACGAAGCAAGTGCGTATTCAAGCGAAGTACCAACGCAGTTTGGAGGTGATAAAATATTTGAAAGAAAAAGGAATGCGTACCAAGTCGGGGATTATGCTCGGACTAGGTGAAACAAAAGAAGAGGTAGAACAAACGATTCGTGATTTACATGCGCACGGTTGCGATGTTATCACGATTGGTCAATACTTACAACCTACGCCGAAACACCTTCCTGTAGAGCGTTTCGTACCGCCAGCGGAATTTGCAGCGCATAAATTATTCGCACAATCCATCGGTTGTAAATGTGTAGAGAGTGGGCCACTCGTTCGCTCTTCTTATCACTCGGAGCGCCATTTATTTGACGAAGCATAATGATGCAAGCGGCTAGCTTTCGCAAAAAACTTTTCCATTGGTTTGCTCAAACTTCTCGTCCTATGCCCTGGCATGGACAAGGGGCTTATGCCGTATGGCTGAGCGAGATCATCTTACAACAAACCCGTTTTGAGCAAGGGCTTCCCTATTATCTTCGCTTTATTGAAAACTTTCCGACAGTCACTGATCTAGCCAATGCGCCCTCTGAGAAGGTGATGCAGCTCTGGCAAGGACTAGGCTATTATTCACGGGCAAGAAACTTACATAAGTCGGCGCAAACCATCCGAGATCAGTTCGGAGGCGAGTTCCCGAACACCTATGAAGATATTTTAAGTTTGACCGGCATTGGTCCTTATTCAGCTGCTGCGATATCCTCTTTTGCTTTTGGCTTACCACACGCGGTGGTAGATGGGAATGTATATCGTGTTTTAAGTCGTATTTTCGGTATTGAAACCGCGATCGACAGCACCCAAGGCAAGAAGGAGTTTCAGCGCTTAGCCGACGAATTATTAGACCAAAAACGACCGGGTGATTTCAACCAAGCGATCATGAACTTTGGTGCAACACATTGCACCCCGCAACAGCCTAAATGTGCAGATTGTCCCTTCCAAAAGGAATGTCAAGCCTTTTTAACGAACCGCATACAGGATTTGCCTTTTAAGGAGAAGAAGATTAAACTGAAAAACCGCTATTTCCATTTCTTTTTAATGGAGAGCAAGGATTCAATTTTAATTCAGCAAAGGACGGGAAAAGATATTTGGGAAGGACTCTTTACCTTACCCCTTTGGGAAAGCAATGCGGATGAAGAGATTAGCAAACATGAGTGGGCGGAATTCTGTGCAAAGCAGGGCTGGAAAGATGCGAAGTATAGTCTAGAACTAGTCGCAGAGGAAAAGCAGTTATTATCGCATCAAAAATTGAAGATGCGTTTTTATAAAGTAAAGGTACCGGCTCTTTTTGTCGAAGAATATGGCGTTGCGAAGGAACGCTTGGAAGAGTACGGCTATCCAAAGGCGATAGCAGCATTTTTAAAAATAAAAAAGGCTCAGTAAACTGAGCCTTTTTCAAAGAAGTAACCTAATATTAGTAGTCACGACGACCACCTCCACCGAAACCACGGTTGAAGTTGTTGCGCGGACGTTCTTCACGAGGACGAGCTTCTTTAACTGAGATAGGGCGATCGTTGATCATAGCGCCATTCAAGCCATCTACGGCTTTTTGACCAGCAGCATCATCTGCCATTTCTACGAAGGCGAAGCCTCTTGCGCGACCTGTTTCACGATCGGTAACAATTTTAACTGAAGTCACATTTCCAACTTGTTCGAAAAGTGCTCTCAATTGATCTTCCCCGGCTCTGTAGTCGAGGTTTCCAATGAATAAATTCATGATTAAAAATTAAAAAAATTAAATGATAAGGCACAAGGTAGTATAAAAACAACTTGCTAGTTACTTTTTTGCAATATTTATTATTAGCCTAATAATTCCTTAATTCTCATTAATAAGGAAAAGAACATGCTAATTTTGAAATACAGCGCTTACTAAACTGAAAATCTACTTACTTAAATGAACCGACTCAAATTAGATAGGTTGTATTCCAATTTCATCAACACGTTGTACGTCCTTTTGGCGATCCCTTTGGGTATTCTTTCTGCAATATACGCGAGCTACCTGTTTATGGTATACATTTGCCCAATTCTACCCTTTGAAATAACGATACACAATAAATCCCTTCAACAAGCCTTAAGGACTCTAATTCTAGGCGTATCATTTGGTGACAACGAGGTATTCATGATTATATTCACCATTCTGTTCGTTTCCATGATTTTAGCAAAAAAACTATCAAGTAGAACAAAACAGCCATTAGAATAAAAGAGGGAATATTATTGACTTAATAATTCCTTCACCCAGGCATCCACCCCTTCGGTAGCCGGCGCTTCTATTATTTTCATGTTCGGAAAGCTTCCAACACTCGGAATGCGTTTGTCGATGACCACCAATTCAGCATCATAAGGCTTCGCATACAATAAGCCTGCTGCGGGATATACTTGTAGGGATGTGCCGATAACAGCGAGGATATCTGCCGAGGAAACCAACTGTTCGGCACGGAACATATTAGGGACGTCTTCGCCAAACCATACGATATCGGGACGAAAATCGTATCCATCAGGACCTTTGCTTCCATGGACCAGATCTTCAGCAATTTCAGCATAATGTGGCTTAATAGGATGTAAAGTGCGAATACTATTCAATCGCCCATGGAGATGCAAAATATTACTCGACCCTGCCCTTTCATGTAAATCATCCACATTTTGTGTAATGATGTGTACGTCGTGCGATTGCTCCAATTCCTTTAATGCGAAATGCGCCGCATTGGGCTTGGCCGCATTAGCCTGCCGGCGACGCTCGTTATAAAATTGCACCACCAATTCAGGATTACGCTCATACGCATCGATGGTGGCGACATCCATCACATTATAATTCTCCCACAAACCATCCGAGTCACGGAAGGTTTTGATACCGCTTTCAGCCGAGATGCCAGCTCCGGTTAATATGACGATTTTTTTACGACTCATTCTTCAGCTAGGAATTGTTCCCATTCCTCCATCATACGCGATAAATCGGTTTTTATTTTATTGTAGTCCGATTGCAATTGTTGCCATTCAGCGCCTTTAAAGTCTGTAACGGTAGCCATTTTCACCTCCAAAGCACTCTTCTCCTTCTCTTTATCATGAATCTTCTGCTCCAACTGATCGATTTGCTTTTTACGCTTTTGCGCATCTTTATCTGAATCGCGCTTATCACTCGTACGAGAATCTTCGTTCTTTTCTTTTTTACTTCCTTTTGTATTCGACATTTCAAATTCACGAATCGAATTCAAACGTCTTTGCTCCAAGAAATAGTTGATATCGCCCAAATATTCTTTTACGCCACCATCTTTAAACTCGAACACCTTCTCGGTAAGTCCTGTCAAGAAATCACGATCGTGGGAGATAACGATCAAGGTGCCGTTGAAGTGCGTTACCGCTTCTTTCAAGACATCGATACTAATCATATCCAAGTGGTTGGTAGGCTCATCCAGAATCAATAGATTATGTTCTTCTAACAACAACTTCGCAAGCGAAAGACGGCTCTTTTCACCTCCGGAAAGCACTTTTACCTTTTTATAAACATTGTCGCCGCTGAACAAGAAGGCGCCTAGTAAGGTACGCGCGTTTTGACCCGTTCCAGGACGCATCGCACGTTCAATCGTTTCAAGAACTGTATAATCGAGATTTAATTTCTCTGCCTGGTGCTGCGCATAGTATCCGATAGATACATTCGCTCCGACATTCAATACGCCTTCAAAATTCTCTTCCCCTACAATCATCTTACCCATGGTGGTTTTACCCATACCATTCTTCCCTACGAAAGCTACTTTCTGTCCGCGTTCTACCAAAAGCTTAATATTATCCAAAATCACACGATCCCCGAAACGCTTCGTCATTCCTAAAGCCTCCACCACATTCAGTCCACTACGCGGCGCATCTGGGAAGCGAAACTTCATCGCTGCAATTTGATCTTCATCCACGTCAATCACTTCCATTTTATCCAAACGCTTGATCAAGGATTGAGCGAAGGATGCTTTATTAGCTTTTGCACGAAACTTGTCAATCAAGGCTTGTGTCTGCTCAATTTCTTTCTCTTGATTCTTCTTTGTCGCCATCTGCAAATCACGTTGGATCTTACGTTCTCCAACATATTGCGTATAGGCACATTTGAAATCATAGATGGTACGATTCGCGATTTCGATGGTACGGTTCGTAACCATATCCAAGAAGGTCTTATCGTGCGAAACTAGGACTACGCAGCCAGGATAATTGCGCAAGAAACCTTCTAACCATTGAATACTCTCGATATCCAAGTGGTTGGTAGGTTCATCCAGCAAGATTACATCTGGACAACGCAAAAGAATTTTAGCGAGCTCGATACGCATACGCCAACCTCCAGAAAGCTCACGAGTTGGACGGTTGAGGTCTTTTTGTTCGAAGCCCAAACCTTCCAAAATCTTTACAATTTGGGAGTCAATATCATCACCCCCTAGATTGGTCATACGTTCGATGATATCCGATTGCTCTTCTAACATCGGCATGAATTTATCGTCGGCCGGATCCATGGTTTCTAGTTCGGCAGAGATTTTCTCTAGGCGATCTTGTAATTCAATCAATTCTTTGAACGCGGTACGTGTTTCATCGATAACGGTTTTATCGAGATCCACCAAAAGGTCCTGCGGAAGATAGGCTACGGTTGTTGCTTTGGCTGTATCGATAGAACCTGAGGTGGCTTTATCCCAACCCGCCATAATTTTCATAAGGGTAGATTTCCCTGCCCCATTCTTTCCTACCAAGCCTACACGCTCTTTAGGATTTACTACAAAACTAATGTCTTCAAATAAAACTGTGGCTCCGAAGAGCACAGAAACTGAGTTTACCGCGATCATAAATTAAAAATGTCCGCGAAAATAAGGATTTCTTGGCGCTTATTCGCCTTTGTCCGTAAGTAGTTCTTTAGAAACTACTTTTACCGGCATTCCTGCTTTCAATAAACGGCTCACGGCAGTGTATGATTATAATTTTACCAATTAGAGTAATTAAAAACCGAACAATGGGCGTTTTTATTAAAATTAATTGAAATTTAAACTTTGTTAATTATATTTAGTCATATTAGTAATAATCCGACATTAAAATAACACCATGAAAAACACTCTCCTGCTCGCCATATTAATACTATTCAAATTCACTGCCTTTACCCAAACAAACCTCGTTCCTAATCCTAGTTTTGAAACAAAAAAATGGTGCCCAAGATTTTTCGGTGACCAATGTTGTAAAGATTGGTGGAGTGCAGGTGGATCGCCAGATTATTTGAGCAAATATTGTGATCCAACGACGATGATCCCCTTAAATCCCCTTCTTGGATACCAGGCTCCTATTTCTAGTGTAGAAAATGTTTATATCGGGTTTGTAAGCTCAAATGGCCAAGATAGTTCAACGTTTGGGTACCGAGAATTTATGGCCTGTAAACTAAAAAGCAATCTAGTAAAAGGTCAAAAGTACTTTGCTTCTTTTTATATTGTTCGAGCAGATAGTTTTCATCGCGAACGTCCTATGGGACAATCCAATAATATGGGGATATTATTCACTAACACTGCATATGTTGAAGATTCAGTTACCACATTCATAGCCCCACTAGTCAATCGCGCACATATATACACTAAAAATGTTATCTACGATTCTATCAATTGGACACATATTACTGGTTCTTTCGTAGCGGATTCAAATTATCAATATTTAATGTTTGGTAATTTTTTCGACAATTTACACACGCTAATTATTGGCCCTAGACACGATACTTCAAATATCGATATGCTTGCGTATTATTTATTAGATGATATTTGCGTTTCTACAGATTCTTTGTACGCAGAAAATTACCAATGGAGTCCAGCAAGCGATATTGAAGAAATCAACAGCCTTGAATCCTTAAGTATTTTCCCTAATCCATCACAAGATTTTATTCATTGCGAAGCACCCAATGAATCCCAAATTTGCATTTATAATAGCCTTGGCGTGCTAACACTTCAATTCATATCGACGGCTTCACATGAAGATATTGATATCAGTAATTTTCCAGATGGCGTTTATTTTGTAAAAGCATCTAAAGACCAAAAAATCTGGACCCAGAAATTCATTAAAATGAATGCGAATTAAAACCATTCATTTCTTGGCGCTTATTCGCCTTTGTCCGTAAGTAGTTCTTTAGAAACTACTTTTACCGGCATTCCTGCTTTCAATAAACGACTGATGGCGGTATAAGGTGCTACGACCACTTCGTCTTCGGCAGCTAATCCGCTTTGAATTTCATAATAAAGCTCATTTTGGATACCCGCTTTCACGACCTTCTGTTCGATCTTACCATTCTTCACCACAAAGACAACCGTTAACTGTGCATCGGCCTTCTTCTGGTAATTGGCACGCATCGAGTCTTCACGTAATGTCAGACATTGAATTGGCACACTCAGAACATTCTTCACAGTTTTTACAAGAATTTCTACAGCGGCATTCATACCAGGACGGAAAGGACGAGCCTTTGGATGTTCTGCTAACAAATCAGCATAAGAAGCCGGTAAAATTTTAATACGCACCACGAAAGTCGTTGCTTGATCCGTGCTCGCGTTAGAAGAGGAGTTGGCAATTTTAGTCACAATCCCTTTGAACTTACGATCCGGATAAGCGTCCAATGAAATATTGGTGCTATCCCCTTCGTGAATCTTTATCACGTCGTTTTCATTTACATTCACACGCACTTCAAAGGTTCTAAAATCTGCTACGCGAAGCATTTCCGTTCCTGCCATCTGCGAAGTCCCTACCACACGTTCTCCCTTTTCTACATTCAACTTCGAAATAATACCACTTTTAGGTGCGGTAATGATAGTCTTAGAAAGATTCCCTTGCGACTCCTTCACATTTGCCTTCGCGCTATTTGCATTGAACCTAGCACTCTGCACATTTTCGTGTGCTTGAGATACCTGCGCTTTCGCATTTTTATAATTCGCTTGGGCCGTATTCCAATCTTGTACAGAAATAATATGCTCGTTATATAATTTTTGCTGACGATCATAATCCGCTTTCGCTTTGTCGAAGGCTGCATTCGCCTGATCCAAGCCCGCTTTAGCACTTTCAATAGCGGCCAACGCCGATTGATAAGCCGCATCTGAACGCTCTACATAGCTCTGATAAATTTCAGGCTTAATTTTCGCCAATAACTGACCAGCAATCACACTATCCCCTTCTTGCACATACAATTCAGTAATCTCGCCGCTCACGTCGGAAGAGACTTTCACCTCCACCTCTGGATAGATGGTTCCACTCGCATTCACCGTCTGCGTGATATCGCGCTTAGAAGGCTTTTCTATCGCCACCTGCATTTCTTTTTTACCACCCACAAAGCCGCACGCTTTGGCAACTATTCCCAAAACCACTATCACAGCGACAATGATTAGAATCCATCTTACTTTTTTATTCTTGAACATAGTTTAGTTTTTAAGCGCTTGTATCATTTCTTCTAAAGTCAGCAATTGTTGATCGCCGCTTTGCATGTTTTTCAAAATAAGCTTCGACTGAGCCACCTCTTCATCACCAATCAAAACTACAAAAGGAATCTGCTTTTTGTTCGCATATTCCATCTGCTTCTTAATTTTTTCTGCACTCGGATAAATTTCTGCAGGAATACCATTCAAACGTAATTGACGAATGGCGTTCAGACAAACAGATTCAGCTATTCCGCCAAATTGTATCAATAACACTTTAGTGGCACTCACCACTTCTTGCGGGAATAAATTCAATTCGTCCATCACCGCATAGATACGATCTAGTCCGAAAGAAATTCCTACGCCACTCATATTCGGAAAGCCAAAAATTCCTGTCAAGTCATCATAACGACCACCGCCTCCGATACTGCCCATCGCCACGTCCTTAGCCTTCACTTCTATGATTGTACCGGTATAATAATTCAATCCGCGCGCTAAGGTAAGATCCAATACGATTCCGTCGTTGTTACCAACCATCAATCGGTAAAGCGTCATTACTTCTTCAAATTCTGCAATCCCTTTAGCAACCATCTCATCCGATGCCAAGCCTATTTCACGAAGACGAGTGAGCTGCGTCTTCCAATCACCGCTGATAGAAAGATACGCTTGAATCTTTTCACATTGTTCTGCGGTAAAAGCTGCTTTCTCCAATTCTTGCATCACCCCACTCAATTCAATTTTATCCAGCTTATCGATCAGGATAGTCATATCTGTCAATCGATCAGCGGCACCGATGCAATTGGCTAAGCCTGCTAAGATTTTACGATTGTTCAAACGTATTTCGACGTTTAAGTTTAAAGTTCTGAACACATCGAGATACAAGGCAATCAACTCTGCTTCATTCAGCAAGGCATTACTACCTACAATATCCGCATCACATTGATAGAATTCTCTAAAACGCCCTTTTTGTGGACGGTCGGCACGCCATACCGCCTGCATTTGATAGCGACGGAATGGGAATGCTAAGGTTCCTCTGTTCATGGCCACATAGCGAGCGAAAGGAATGGTAAGGTCGTAACGTAAAGCTTTTTCGGAGACGTTTTTGATGAGCGCATTGTTGGTTTCAGACGACTTTGCCTTTTCCAAAATCTCTCCATTATTCAAAATACGAAACATGAGCTTATCGCCTTCGTCACCGTACTTGCCTGTGAGCGTTTCAATATTCTCCATCGCTGGTGTCTCCAACGGCTCAAAACCATACTGAATAAAGGCGTTACGGATTACAGCAAAGAGATAATTACGTTTGCGCATCACTTCCGGACCGAAGTCGCGGGTGCCCTTAGGAATACTTACATTCGACATGTGGCAAATATACAGCCGATTCATCGGATAATGAAAGAAAAGAGCTTTTGACAGATACGTTTTTATGGTAAAGTTCCGTTAATACATAATGAATGCTGCGCATACTTGGTGGAAGAAATTGCCATTGCTGCGTCCCTTAGTAATTTTCGGAGGCGGGATCCTCGCCGCACGCCACTGGGCTGCGCATGGCTTTACACCAGTTTGGGTATTGTTCGGAGTGGCGGTGGTCTTTCAAACCGGACTCCTACTCTATGAGCGTTATAGACCTATTCCCTATGCCAAGGAATATTTGAAACAGATTGCTTTTATCATCGCCCTTTTTGCCTTTTCGTGGTGCTACGCTTTACTGCGAAATCCTCGCGTGGCACCGAATCATGTAAACAATTTTACCATACGCCATAGCGTCCCTATAGAAGCGCGAATTGTAGACATCAAAAAACGTCCGGGCAAGGCAGATCGTCTTTCCTTAGCGTTGCTAAAAGCGCGTGAAACCCCTGTGAGCGGCTTATTTTGGTGCTACGAAACAGATAGCTGCTTGCAAAAGGGGATGCGAATACAATTATGGGGGAATATGAATTTGTTCGCTTCGAAAGGGCTATTGAAAGATTGGGAGGAACAAGCGATGCAACGCGGAATCGATGGAATCATTATTCGAAGCAAAACGAAGCAGAAAAAAATTGCAGTATTGGAGCAAGCTGATAAAATTTCGAGCGCCTTTTATTTTTGTCAAATACAAATCAGCAGGAGCTTTCAGCAATCTCTTCCAGATACGATGGCTACTTTTGCGACGGCACTTTGTATCGGAGAAAAGGACGGACTGAGTAAATTCCTGCAAGCGGATTATACGGCCTGCGGCTTATCGCATATCTTAGCCGTAAGTGGTATGCATTTAGGATTGGTAGTGCTCGCCTTGCAATATATTTTGTTTTTCCTTTCGCATTCTCCGCGGGTAAAAACCATTCTGCTGATTTTATTTATCTGGATTTTCTCGATTCTTTCAGGTGGCTCTGCTGCCGTTATGCGTGCAGCTTTGATGTACAGCATTAGTTTGGCCGCACCCTTATTTTATCGCAAGGGAAAGGCTGAAAACGGATTGGTCGCCTCACTCTTTATTTTGCTTTTGATCGATCCTTATTATTTATTCGATGTAGGTTTTCAACTGTCGTATGCAGCGATACTAAGTATACTCTGGATTTATCCAAAACTCCGTGACTTATTAATGGTAAAGAATAAAATCCTGCTCGCATTATGGAACTTAGTTTGCATTTCATTGGCTGCTCAATTGCTGACAGCGCCGCTCTGTTTATTCTACTTCAAGCAGTTTCCAAACTACTTCCTACTAGCGAATGTATGGGCGATTCCATTAAGTACCGTAGTTCTTTACGCTTTATTACTTTTGGTGCTAGTCCACCCTTTCACTTATTTAAGCGGCCTTCTATCCTGGCTCTGTATATTCTTGGTAAAACTGTTGAATCAAGGCATACATTGGCTGGCGCACTGTAAAGGAGCCGTGAGTTATTTTCCCAACTTCGATGGAATGCATGCACTTACCTTACTACTATCCGTATTTCTCTTCCTTCGTTTGCTAGAAAAGCAAAATGCCGCCCGAATTATTCAGACGGCATTCGCATTATTAAGTTTATTAATTTAATCTTTAAATTGTAATAATACCGGACAGTGGTCACTATGCTTCACATCTGGAAGGATGGAAGCGCCTGTCAGACGAGCTTCCATAACGGAGCTCGCATTGATATAATCAATACGCCAACCCTTGTTATTGTTACGCGCATTGGCACGATACGACCACCACGAGTAGTGATGTGGATTCGGATTAAAATGACGGAAGCTATCCATGAAACCTTGTTCGAAGAAATGACTCATCCATTCACGCTCTTCAGGTAAAAATCCGCTGCTATCCTTATTACTTACGGGGTCGTGAATATCAATAGCTTTATGACAGATATTATAATCGCCGGCTACTAGCAAATTCGGAATCGACTTTTTCACCTCGTTAATAAAATGGATATAGTCGTTCAAAAATCGCATTTTAAAGTCCTGACGTTCGTCACCGCTGCTACCACTTGGGAAGTAGGTATTGACGATGCTGAAGCTTTCGAAATCGGCACGGATGATACGTCCTTCGCGATCGTATTCCGGCAGGCCGCAACCTATTTCAACGTGTTTTGGTTTTTCCTTACTGAGAATAGCAACGCCACTATAGCCTTTCTTCTCTGCAGAATGCCAATGATGATGGTATCCTAGATGCTCAAACAAACTGGTATCTACTTGATCCGGACTTGCCTTCGTTTCTTGTAAACAGATCACATCGGGAGAGGTCTCTTCGAGCCACTGTGCAAAGCCTTTTCCAAGTGCAGCACGTATTCCATTCACATTATAACTAATAACACTATATTTCTTTTGCTTTGCCATAATCAATGTTGCATTTTTTCGCCGAAGGCAAGATCACCTGCGTCGCCTAAGCCTGGAACAATATATTTATCTGAGTTTAAGATTGGATCGATAGCAGCGACATATAAATCGGCTTGCGGTAGATGTTTCTGCACATAATCAACTCCATCTTGTGAAGCAATCGCAGAAGCAAGGATGATACGTGACGGAGTTCCGAACTTTAATAGTTCGTGAACGGTTGCCGCCATCGAAGCGCCTGTAGCCAACATGGGGTCAATTACAATCAATACGCGATTATCCAAAGAAGGAAAAGCGGCATATTGTAAAGCAATAGAAAAACTGCCATCCCCTTCATGCTTTCTATAAGCAGAGACGAAGGCATTATCAGCCTGATCGAAGTAATTCAAAAAGCCTTGATACATCGGCAGAGCCGCTCTAAATATCGAAGTGATGATCGGTTGCTGAGAAAGTACAGGCACCTGCACTTTCGCTAATGGCGTTTGAATTTCTTGCTGTGAAAATTCCAATGTTTTTGAAATCTCATAGGCCATCACTTCCCCGATACGTTCTAGATTACGTCTGAAACGCATTCTGTCGCCCTGAATAGAAACGTTACGCATTTCCATCAAATAGTTCGATACCACTGAATGCTCGAGTGCTAAATGTTTTATCATACTTATATTGCTTTTTCTACTAATTTATTATAAATAGCACGCCATCCTTCATAGGGTCCATGATCAGACAAGCTATGCCAATGAAATGCGATTTCCAAACGGCCATTTGCCGCTTTTGTATTTTCAATAATCTGTTCCCACTGTGCCCACATCTCCATGGATTGATACGGCAGATACGACTGGTACGCACTTTCCATGATTGCAAAAGGAACATGCACGATTGATAGCGCGGTCTCCGTTAGAAAATCATAATGCGGGAAGGCATAACCTGTGCCAGCTCTAAAACCATTCTGCTGTGCATAGCCCATACTATAATCGGCTGTAATACCCATACTTTCTAAATGACGAGGACGATTCACTAAATCATCCACCAAAAAATGCTGACGAACTCTTGTAATCCCTTCCCTACGCCATTTGCGCAGGCGCAACAGTTCCTTTTCTCCAGCACTAGTATCTTGCGTAGAACGCACCGAAGCGTGCCAGGCCGCTTCCGGCACCAACCGAATCATCCTACCATAGACGGAATAATCCGGACGCACATTTTTATCTGGCTCTTCATAACTCCCTACATGAAAAAAATATATGGGCGAATACCCTTCTAAAGTCGCATGATAAATCATCGCATCAAAATGATCATACGGATCCTTGGTGCGCTTAATCCATACGTTCAAATGCTCTTGTATATCTTTCCATCGTCCTTCTAGCATGGCCTTTCCTAAGACAGCTGTACGATTAATCAAGCCACGCCCTTTATATAAAAACGGACGATCCACATCTATACTAAAGGCTGCCTGATATTTTCGTTTGAAAACAGTTGCCGCCAATTTAGGATACAATCCTATCAAATAATTTTGAAGGGCGATAACCCATTCATCGACAATAGGTCGACTCAACAACCCTTGTTTGTACAGAATACTTTCATGCGGTTCGTAGCGACCATATTCATCGCGATGCGGGTTTACCCACTCTTCATAACGCGAGATATTGAAGAAGATGGCAGCAAACCAATCTACGGATTGGGAAGCCTCTATTCCGCCTGGGAAAAGGCTTTTAAAGCTTTGATTCGTTTCGTAATACTCCTTATCGAGCCCTTCTTCGAATAACAAATTATGTGCTTTCCAATCACCAGAGGAAGCCGCTGTGGCAGGCACATAAGCTAGTTTTGGTTCATCGCACTGTTCGAATTCCTCCCGTGCGTTCGTAAAACGGATACGCCATCCACACCAATTTTGCAAAACTACCTTGAAGGTATATTGCAAACGAGGCGTTAGTTGGGGGGCGTAGATCAGGAGCATTTTAAATTGGAAAAGCTTCTTTTCGGAGATAATAGGTTTTAAGGAGCGGGCAGATTTTGTAGCGCTCCTCTTGGGTATCTTGATACATAGCCGCTAATGTCCCATACACATTTTCGATTCCGATGCGATTCGCCCATTCAAAGGGACCAAATGGATAATTGGTACCTAGTTTCATAGCTAGATCGATATCTTTCATCCCTGCGGTGCCTTCCTGAACGGTATAGCAGGCTTCGTTGATGATCATTGCAATAACGCGAGGAGTTACAAGACCTACGCGACAAGCAACTTTTTCAAAGGGCCAATTAAAGCTTTCGAAGAACTGTTGTATACTATGTTGATGCTTTTCTAATGGAACGGAGATTTCCGCCTTAGGAAGCTCTACGAAGGTCGGCCATAAGTTCATGGTAGCCACAGCTGCTTTCCCGTCTTTAAGCGCATTAAAAGCACTTAAAACATTATTGGCTACGCCATTCACAAGCACTACTCCATCTATTTCTTGGGCATAAAAAGCCAATTGTGCGTCGCTTATTTCCAAAGAGCAATCTATTAATGCTTGGGCCTTAATCCAAAGATCTTGTGGAACGGCTTCAAATGAAGCAAACGCATGCAAATTAACGTCGGTAAAACGTGTCTGAAATGCCTTTACTTGGGCATCCGAACAAATTAAAATGATATTACTAACTTTCATCACTACTAATTTACAAAAACGAAGCGGATAAAAATAAAAAAGCACTCAAACCGGTATGGTTCAAGTGCTTTTCAAGTATTTTGAGAAAGATTACGCTTTCTTTTTAGCAGCTTTTTTAGGAGCAGCTTTCTTTGCAGCTTTCTTAGGAGCGGCAGCTACAACTGCAGCTGGGTTTTTCATAGCATTCACACGCTTAGCCAATTTTGACTTCAAGTTAGATGCTTTGTTTTTATGAATAACATTGTTCTTCGCCAATTTATCAATCATGGCGATAACGCCTGGAAGGTCCTTAGCTGCCTCTTCCGCTGTTGTTGAAGCAACTACTTTACGCATTGCGTTACGAGTTGTTTTACCTTGGTAGCGGTTACGAAGATTACGTTTTTTTGCTTGACGTGTATCTTTTTCAGTTGCTTTGTGGTTAGCCATTGTCTTTTGAAAATTTGTGTTTTGCTAATCGATTAGTACGCAAAGATAATCAAAAACCTTTAATTCATCACATCATTCAAATGATTATTTTTGCAAACGATGTTATTTAGTGAAGTAATAGGTCACGCCAACCTAAAGGCGAATATGATACGCAACGCGAAAAGCGGTGCAATCCCTCACGCACAGCTCTTCCTGGGGCAAAGTGGAAGTGGTGCATTACCACTTGCGCTAGCCTATGCACAATATCTGCATTGTGAAAACCCCGTAGACAACGACGCTTGCGGGCAATGTGCCTCGTGTAACAAGTCGCGACAGCTCATACATCCCGACACGCATTTCACGTTTCCTTTTATCCCTAATCCGGATGTAAAGAAGAAGTCGGATGAAAAGCCCGTATCTGCGGATTGGATGGGACATTGGCGTAAGTTTTTGGAGGCAAACGCCTACCCTGACGTATACGACTGGATGGAGGCGATGTCGGTTGAAAACAAACAGTTGAATATCACTTCGGCAGAATGCGCTGAAATTATTAAGCACTCGAATTTAAAATCGTTTGAGTCGAAGTATAAGGTATTCATTATTTGGATGCCGGAGTATTTGGATAAGGAAGGGAATAAATTGCTGAAGTTATTAGAGGAACCTCCTGCGGATACTATTTTCTTGCTAGTCGCTGAAGACGAGAAAAGTATTTTAGCGACGATTTTATCACGTACGCAGCTGACACGTATTCCGCCTTTAGCGGAAAATGAGATTGCGGAAGCTTTGTTAAAGCAAGGGATTCCAGCCAATCAAGCGAATCAAGTGGCACGTCTGTCGGAGGGTAATTATCGTTTAGCGCAAGACTTATTACATACCAACGACTTCGGCTTTGAGCAATTATTGATCGACTGGTGGGGAATCATTTTGCAGAATAGAAAAGGCGATTTTGTTGCCTTCGCTGATCAGTTCTCGAAATTGGGTAGAGAGAAGCAGAAGTACTTGATTATTGGTGCGATTTCCTTGCTACGTCAGGCTTTGATGTTGCAACAAATGCGTCAACCGAGCGCCTTATGGAATGAGCAAGAACAGGCTGTTTGTACAGCTCTAGCACAACGTTTACAGCTGAAGCAATTCGATCGTATCGTGAGTTTGCTAACGAAGTTGCATGGCTATGTGGAACGTAATGGTAATACTAAGTTGTTAGGATTAAATTCGTGCATTCACATCGCTAGGATGATTCATGGAAACTAATTTTTAATTAAGAATTAAAAATTAAAGATTTAGGATTGTTTTTCAGACAGAATAGATTCGTGAGAC
>JACCDM010184623.1_pt1 | contig 17438 bp, 21 predicted proteins | sample 7445851 | NCBI WGS metagenome assembly JACCDM01 (sample SAMN15323438, study PRJNA562643) | freshwater metagenome | isolation source: river surface water | place: USA:Blue River Watershed | collected 2017-08-16
AAGCCATGGTGCACATGCACCGCCCTCACCTGCCCTGGCCAGCGCTTGACACACGCCAACAATAAGGCACACGAGTCGGCACCGCCGCTCAGCGCAACTGCAAATGGCAAAGAGGGTTGGAAGTGTTCCAGAGACAAGGCCGCGGGCATGGCGGCCTTGTGCAAAGCATCAACGAGCGTCTGCTTTGGTGTCGTTGAATCGGCCATAGCTTTGCAGCCGTTCGTAGCGCCTGTCGAGCAATTCCTTGGTTTTGAGGTCGCTCACTTGACGCCAGGCATCGTTCAAGCCGCGTTTGAGTTGCGCCGCCATTTGCTTGCTGTCACGGTGTGCACCACCCACAGGTTCGTTGACGATCTTGTCAATCAAGCCCAATGCTTTCAGGCGGTGCGCGGTGATGCCCAAGGCGTCTGCCGCGTCAGAGGCTTTGTCGGAGGTTTTCCACAAAATGGATGCACAACCTTCGGGGCTGATGACCGAGTAAATGGAGTATTGCAACATCAGCAACTGATCAGCCACGCTGATGGCCAAGGCCCCCCCCGAACCACCCTCGCCAATGATGGTGGTGATGATGGGCACTTGCAGTTGGGCCATCTCGAATATATTGCGACCGATGGCTTCGGATTGGCTTCGTTCTTCGGCGTCGATCCCAGGAAATGCACCGGGTGTGTCGACAAAAGTGAACACAGGCAGTTTGAATTTCTCAGCGGTTTTCATCAATCGCAAAGCTTTGCGATAGCCCTCTGGGCGCGTCATGCCGAAATTGCGGGCGGTGCGCTCTTTGGTGTCCCGTCCTTTTTGCTGACCAATGACCATGCAGGCATTGCCGTTGAAACGGGCCAGGCCACCGACGATGCTCAAGTCGTCCGCAAAGTTACGGTCACCATGCATCTCGACAAAGTCAGTGAAGATGTCAGCGATGTAATCCAGGGTGTAGGGACGCTCAGGGTGACGGGCGATCTTGGTGATTTGCCAAGGAGTCAAATCACTGTAAATGTCTTTGGTGAGTTGCAAACTCTTTTTGGAGAGTTGGTCGATTTCTTCAGAAATATCAACCGCCGACTCCACCTGCACATAGCGCAATTCTTCGATCTTGGTTTCGAGTTCGGCAATCGGTTGCTCAAAGTCGAGAAATGTTTTCTTCGCCAATCGGGTCTCCTTGATCGTCAGGCCGCAAGCCGTTCAGTAGGCAACGGGTTGAGGGTCCAGCGAGCGCCAAATATACCAAGTTGCCACGCTGCAATAAGGGGCCCAGGCCGAGGCCACTTCACGCGCATCACTGCGACTGACAGACTCGCCTGAAAAATAATTGTGGCTGATGCCGTTGATCAAGCCCACATCATCGAGGGGCAACACATTGGGACGCAACAAATAAAAGATGAGAAACATCTCGGCGGTCCATCGGCCAATGCCGCGAATGGCCACCAACTCTTCAATGATGGCCTCGTCGTCCATCTCGGCCCATTTGCGGGTGTGAACCGCACCATTGGAAAAATGCAGCGCCAAATCCACCAGGTATTCGACTTTGCGGGCTGACAAACCAGCGCCACGCATGTCATCCACTTTGAGTTTGAGCACGCTCGCGGGCGTGAGTGTTCGGTTGAGCGCGGCGAATTTTTCCCAAACGGATTGCGCCGCTTTGACCGAGATTTGCTGACCCACGATGCTGCGTGCCAATGTGACAAACGCATCGCCCCGAGACTCTAGACACACATCTCCAAATTGCGGAATCAGGCGACGCATGACGCGGTCTTTTTTGGCCAAGTGCTTGCAGGCCTCTTCCCAATAAGCGGGTTTGATGCGTTTGACTTGCAATGGGCGAACGGTCATCAGGCACGCTCCCATTGGGTGCCTTGGGCCGAGTCTTTCAACACAATGCCCTGCGCCAACAAAGCTTGGCGAATGCGATCGGCCTCGGCAAAGTTTTTCGCGGCTTTGGCTTCGGCGCGCGCTTGAATTTGCGATTGGATGGCAGACTCGTCCACCCCAGACCCACCCGCTTGCAAATGCATTTGGGGGTCTTGTTGCAACAAACCAAGCACAGCACCCAAGGATTTCAGCAATCCACTCAAGGCCGAGGATTGTGTGCGGTTGATTTCAGCCGCCATCTCGAACAACACGGCCACCGCTTCTGGCGTGCCGAAGTCTTCGTCCATGGCGGCTTTGAATCGCGCAGCAAAGGGAAGTGACCAATCAATGACCACCTCATCCGGCTTGACGGCGTGCAAGGTGGTGTAGAGGCGTTTGAGAGAGGCTTTGGCGTCATCCAAATGCACGTCACTGAAATTCAGGGGGCTGCGGTAATGACTGCGCACCACAAAAAACCGAACCACCTCGGGCTCATAGGTTTTGAAAACATCTCGGATGGTGAAAAAATTGCCCAGACTTTTGGACATCTTCACGTTGTCGACATTGATGAAGCCGTTGTGCATCCAAAACGAGGCCATGGGCACGCCATGAGCGCCTTCACTTTGGGCGATCTCGTTTTCGTGATGAGGGAATTGCAAGTCGGCGCCACCACCGTGAATATCGAAAGATTCGCCAAGCAACTCACAAGCCATGGCAGAGCATTCGATGTGCCATCCGGGACGGCCTGCACCAAAGGGGCTGTCCCACTTGACGTCGGCAGGCTCTTCAGGCTTGGCTGATTTCCACAAAACAAAGTCGAGGGGGTCCTCTTTGCCGTCAAGCACCGCAACGCGCTCGCCGGCATGCAATTCGTCCAGTGACTTGCCCGACAACTTGCCATAGCCAGGCAGTTTGCGCACCGCGAAATTCACATCACCATGAGGCGAACGATAGGCCAAGCCTTTGTGTTCGAGCTTGTCAATGATGGCCAACATGCCAGGCACATGGTCGGTGGCGCGTGGTTCAGCCGTGGGCCGCTCGATGCCCAAGGCATCCGCGTCTTCGTGCAAGGCAGCGATCATGCGATCGGTCAGGGCTCGAATGGTTTCGCCGTTTTCAGTGGCGCGTCGAATGATTTTGTCGTCGATGTCAGTGATGTTGCGGATGTAGGTGACTTGGTAACCCGATTGTTTCAACCAACGCTGCACCACGTCAAAAGCCACCATGGAACGCGCATGACCGATATGGCAAAAGTCATAGACCGTCATGCCACACACATACATGCGCACATGCCCTGCCAGCAAGGGGGCAAAAGTTTGCAAATCACGCGTGAGCGTGTTGTGAATCCGAAGGGCCATGGTGTGAGCTTAAGCGTGAATGGCGCTACAGGGCGCGTAATGTCTCTCTACTACAATGCCCTCAGTATATCTAGCTCATTGACAAGCCCTCTTCGCTTGTTGTCTTGTTTGTTTCCATGCGCATGTCCCAAACTATGTTCTTCATCTCGCACCAGTTTTGCCGCACTTTGTTGCTGTTGGCCTGTTGCTCCTTGATGGGTTCCATGCAAGTCCATGCCCAGTCCACCACCAGCCAAACATACAAAGGCACACCCCACGAAGAGGTGCAAAAAAGCCTGGCCAAACGTGATTGGACCCATGCACTGACACAGGTTGAGGCGTATTTGCAAAACCAACCGCGTGACCCGCAAATGCGTTTTTGGCGCGCACGCCTGCTCGAACAACAAAAGCGCACCGACGAAGCCTTTGACATCTATGTCCAGTTGTCACAAGACTATCCAGAACTCCCTGAGGTGCAAAACAACCTGGGCGTGCTGTTGGCCGCCCGAGGCAAACACGACGAGGCCAAATTGGCTTTCGAACATGCGTTGCGCAACAACCCCAACTACGCCACAGCCCATGAAAACCTGGGTGATGTGTTGCTGCATTTGGCCCAGCGCTCTTTTCAAAGAGCCCAAAAAATCAACACCAACAGCCGCAGCATTCAAGACAAACTCAAAGCCCTTCAACCCGCTCTTCAACTCACCCTGACCACACCATGATCCATTCATCTCGCCGCCAGTTGCTGGCCCTGTTTTTGTCCGTTGCTTGCTTGGCCAATGCCCAGGCGCAAAACGCCAACCCACAAGTCAAGTTTGTGACCACGGCAGGTGAATTCGTGGTGGAACTGGCTGCAGACAAAGCACCCGCCACCGTGGAGAACTTTTTGGGCTATGTGCGTGATGGCCATTACAACGGCACCATTTTTCACCGCGTGATCAACAACTTCATGATTCAAGGCGGTGGCTACGACGCCAAATACCAAGAAAAGAACACCAAAGCGCCGATCAAACACGAAGGTGCCGAGGTCAAAGCCAAAGGCGGCCCGCGCAACACAGTGGGCACCATCGCCATGGCGCGCACCAACAACCCCCATTCGGCCAGCGCCCAATTCTTCATCAATGTGAAGGACAACGACTTCCTGGATCACCAAGCACCCAATGGCCAAGGCTGGGGTTACGTGGCCTTTGGCAAAGTGGTGTCGGGCATGGAAGTGGTCAACAAAATCAAACAAATCCCCACCGGCCATGGCGGTCCATTCCCCTCTGACGTGCCACAAACCCAGGTGGTCATTCAATCTGCAACTTTGGTGAAATGAACATGTCCAACCCTCAAGTCGAACTGCACATCCAAGACCTCGGCGTGATCACGCTCGAACTCGACGCTGACAAAGCGCCGAAAACCGTCACCAATTTTTTGCACTATGTTGAAAATGGTCATTACGACGACACGATTTTTCACCGTGTCATCCCTGGCTTCATGGTGCAAGGCGGCGGCATGTCGCCCGGCATGAAAGAGAAAAAAGTCGCCAGCACCATCGACAACGAGGCCAACAACGGCCTGAAAAACGATTGCTACACCGTGGCCATGGCGCGCACCAGCGACCCCCACTCGGCCACTGCGCAGTTTTTCATCAATGTGAAAGACAACGGCTTTTTGAACCACACAGCCCCCACCGCCTCCGGTTGGGGTTACGCCGTGTTTGGCAAGGTGGTGTCTGGCACGGAAGTCGTGGACCAGATTTGCGATGTGCCGACGGGACGTCGTGGTTTTCATGACGATGTGCCCAAAGACGACGTGGTGATCACCAAGGCCGTCTTGGTTTAACCCCACCCATGGCCCTGCTCAGCCTGATCGATGCGCGTCATTGGTCGCGCATCGAGTTCATCTCCGACGTCCATTTGCAGAGCAGCGAGCCCGCCAATTTCGCGGCATGGTCGCGCTACATGTTGCAAGTTCAGGCCGATGCATTGTTCATCTTGGGCGACTTGTTTGAAGTCTGGGTGGGTGATGATTTGCTGGACCACCCGCAAGGCGCCTTCGAGCACGAGTGTCTCGCGGTGATTCAACAAACCAGTTTGCGATTGCCGGTGTATTGGTTGGTAGGCAATCGAGACTTTTTATTGAACGATCGCGCCCTCAAAGACAGTGGCATGCAAGCCTTGAACGATCCCTGTGTGCTGGAAACCCCCGATGCGCGCTGCTTGCTCAGCCACGGCGATGCCTTGTGTGTGGCTGACACCGACTACCAGGCATTTAGACAAACGGTGCGCTCGGCCGATTGGCAAAACGCTTTTTTGTCGCAGCCCCTGAACCAGCGCATGCAGACGGCCAGGGCATTGCGCCAACAAAGTGAAGCACGAAAAGCGTTGCAAACCGAATGGGTGGATGTGGACGACGCCACGGCCATGGAATGGTTAAGGCAACAACACTGCAGCGTATTGATCCACGGTCACACGCACCAAGCGGCATGTCACCACCTGGCAGACGGACATGTGCGATGGGTTTTGAGCGATTGGGATGCAGCGGCCGCCACGCCCAGACTGCAAGCCTTGCGGTGGGAAGCCTCCAAAGGCTTTGCCCCGCTGGCTTTGACTTAACGCTTGAGCAAGACTTTCAACACTGCTTGCAAACGACGAGCCGCCTCTGGCTCGTAAGGTGCTGTCAACACAGCCGTCACATCTTGCGCCCAAGTTTGCGCAGGGGGTGCTTCATGGCGTTTGGTCAACAACTGCAATTGCAAAGAGCGGCGCGCATCCACATGGCTGGCCGGTGTGGGCACTTCTGCAGCCATTTCCAATCGCAACAAGGCATTGTCGGCACCAGCCTGTGGCGCGGCTTGCAAGGCCTGTGTCCAACTCTGGCGCTGGGCCGGTGTGACACGGTTGCCAAGTTCTTTGGCGGGTGGCAATTGATCGGCTTGACGATGCTCCCATGCACCCAGCAAGTGCACCAAGGTCTCGCCATGGGCTTGCATGGCCAAGCGGCGCAATGCGGCATCGGCCTGTTCCAAGGCATGGCGTTGGGCACGGAATGCTGCGTCACCCAATCTGGGGCTGCGTGGCTCGAAATGGTCACGACCTCGCGGCGCATCGGTGCGGCGGCCAGCAGGGCCATCGCGCTCTGAACGTCGCGCACCTGGTTTGTCGCCAAAGCGTCCCGCAGGGGTGGGTTCTGTTTTCTTTTGGCCTGGACGGTCATCGCCACGCACGGCCACCACTTTCTTTGGTGGCGCTGGGGTCTTGACGACGGGGGCTGCTTCGACGGGCGTCTCATCAACGGAGCCAGCGGGGGTATCAGCTGCTTCGGTGTGTTCTTCAATGGCAGACGCGTCGGGGGAGGCTGCCACCTCCACGGCTTGCTCTGGCGCAGAGGCAACAGGGGGCTCGGCAACAGCAGTGGCTTTGGGCGGCGTGGCGCTGGCGCGGCCCTGCGACACATCATTCAGATGCTGCATGGCCTGGCGAATCTGGCTGGCGTCACCTTGCGCAATGGCTTTTTCCAATGCCTGTGAGGCCTCCAAAACGGCTTTGTCGTGAGCAGACATCGCTTGTGCCGGGGCTGCACGCTCTTGGGTTTTGCGTTGAAAGGCCTCGTCCAAGGGTTGGCGGAATGCATCCCAGAGTTTTTGAGCCAATTTGCGGTCGATCGGTACCGCTTGCGACTCTGCTTGCCAACGTTGCTGCAATGCCTTCACCGCATCGACACGAAAACTGGCCGCAGCCGCCAATTGCTTGGCCTCTTCAATCAATGCGCGGCGGGCAGCCACGCTGTCAGCTTGCGCTTTGTCGATGGCCACATGGGCCGCTTGCATGGCCGCTTTCCATTGCGCTTGCATCTCGGCAAACACTTTTTCACTCAAGTGGCCGCTGTTGCGCCAACGTTCTGAAAAAGCATGCAATTCGCGCGCTTGTTTTTTCCAATCGGTGTTGCCAACATGGGCTTGCGTCCAAGCGGCCACCTCGGCCAACAAAGCCACGCGTTGCTCGCGGTGGGCGGCAGATTCGGCCTTGGCTTTTTCCAACCAAGCTTGCACAAAAGGGTATGCACGGTTACAGGCTTGGTCGAATCGCTTCCACAAAGCATGGTTGGGATGACCACCTTGATCGGCTTGTTTCCAGGCCTCACGCAACTGGCGCAAGGTGTCTTGCAATTTGCGTCCTGTGATGGTGGGTTGCCACTGGTTTTCTGTGGGGGTGGCAGGCGTTGTGGTGGGTTCGACTGCTTCAGTTGTTTCCGTTGCTTCTGTTGCTGCTTCAACTGGCTGTGGATCCGCAAGTTTCACAGGCTGAAGCAACGCTTCGGCTTTGACCACCAATGTCATTCGTATGGCATCTGCTTGTCGCTTGAGTTCTGCAGCCTGCTCTGCGGCCGCTGCTTGGACCTCTTTGGCCAGGGCTTGTGCCGCAGGGTCTGGCTTGGCTTTGGTTGGCGCAGCAGCAGCAGCCGGAGGAACTTCGCCGCGCAGCGTTCGCAGCTGATCGGCCCAAGCTGGCACCGCTGGCAAAGGCAGGCTGGCGTCTGAGGCCGCCGCTTGGGTTTGCGCAAGTGCGGCTGAAAAAGCATCCCAGACCAATTGCACGTGGGTGGTGCTTTCATGCAGGCTGGTCGGGTATTTCGGGTCCACGCTCACCCAGTGCGCGTCCTGGCCCAAGGCGGTCAATTCGGTTTGCAAACGCTCTAAATCAGACGCCAAACTGGCTTGCAGATCCACGGCTTCGCCCCAGGCTTTGGTCGACAGCACCTCGATGCGCTGCACCATGAGGACCGCAGATTCACGCAGCACCTGGGCACGGTGTTGCAAATCTTCGATGTGCTTGACGCGATCAGCCAGCGAGACCCTCAAACCAGCCAGCGGTTCGCGCGACAGAGGAGCCCCTGCCTTTGCTGCATCCCGCGCCCAAGCCATGGCGTCAGCCAAATTCAGGCGCGAGGCACCCAACAAATGCTGCGCTTTATCCGCCCACTCTTGTGCCAAGGCGTCTTGGGTTTTGGTGCGACGCAGTTCGTCCAGCTTTTCTCGCAAGGGCTTGGCAGCCCCTTTGTCGCGGGCGCTCATTTCTTTGAAGACTTGTTGAAGCAACTCGGGGCTGGGGTCCGTGGCCATCCATTCGCGCAAACGCGAGGCGCGTTCGCCTGAAGTGGGGGCTGTCAACGCGCCACCAGTGAGGGCGTCCAAAGAAGTCAAGTCATGTGCGCTGGAAGAAGGGGTGTTCACGTCGGTTCAAATGGTTAAGTGGAGCCCCACTTGGGGCAAAGACGTCTATTGTGACAGGGCGCATGGTCGCAATGCTTAAAATAACGAGATGAAAGTTTTACAAAGCATCCTCCAAGCTGCACGTGTTTTTGCGCTGGATGTCGGACAAGGTTTTTTCCTGATCACCCACAGTGGCTTGGCTTTGCTCGGTTTGGGTGTGTTTTGCTTCATGATCATCTTCAGCGCGAAACCCGATCTGCGCTCCAACGTCGAGGTCGAGTTGATCGACTGGCTGCAAACGCGCCATGGACTGGACTTTAGTTTCACCGGCAACACCGAAGCCATCGACCGGGCGACTGCGGCAGACCCCGACGACTTGCCCAAGGATCAGGCCAACATTGCTTTTTGGCTCAGCCGTAAATACCGCGTGGCCCCAGAGCCATTGAGCGCCCTGGTGGCTGAATCCTATGTGTTGGGTGCCAAATACAAAATCGATCCCACCCTGATTTTGGCAGTCATGGCAGTCGAATCGAGCTTCAATCCCTTTGCACAAAGCGGCGCTGGCGCACAAGGTTTGATGCAAGTACGAACTTTTGTGCACACCGACAAATACGAAGACTTTGGCGGCGACCTCGCGGCCTTTGATCCGCTGACCAATTTGCATGTTGGCGTGTTGGTTTTGCGTGAAGCCATCAACCGCAATGGCTCTGTTGAAGCTGGCTTGCGCCAATACGTGGGTGCAGCCATCAGCGGTGAAGACGGCGGCTATATCAACAAAGTTTTGCTGGAGCAACAAAGGCTGCAAGAAGTGGCCGGTGGCAAACGTGTTGCCACTTTCGAGTCCGCCCCAACCCCTGCTGTCGCCGAACCACCTGCACCCTGATTTTTGTCATTGATTGGAGAACACCATGTACCCCCGCCAACATTTGGTTGAACAAGCCGACCCCGAACTTTGGGCCGCGATTCAAGCGGAAAACGCCCGTCAAGAGCACCACATCGAGTTGATCGCCAGTGAAAACTACGCTTCACCTGCAGTCATGGCCGCGCAAGGTTCCCAACTCACCAACAAGTACGCCGAGGGTTACCCCGGCAAGCGTTACTACGGTGGCTGTGAGAACGTGGACGTGGCCGAACAACTGGCCATCGACCGCGTGAAACAAATTTTTGGTGCGGATGCCGCCAATGTGCAGCCGCATTGCGGGGCATCGGCCAACCAAGCGGTGTTCTTGGCCTTCTTGCAACCTGGCGACACCATCATGGGCATGAGCCTGGCCGAAGGTGGTCACCTGACCCATGGCATGCCCCTGAACCTGTCCGGCAAATGGTTCAAGGTGGAAAGCTATGGCCTCAATGCCAAAGAAGAAATTGACTACGACGCCATGGAAGCCAAGGCGCGGGCCACCAAGCCCAAGCTCATCATTGCCGGCGCTTCGGCCTACAGCTTGCACATCGACTTTGCTCGCTTTGCCAAAGTGGCCAAAGAGATTGGCGCCATCTTTTTGGTGGACATGGCGCACTACGCAGGTTTGATCGCCGCTGGCGTCTACCCCAACCCCGTGCCCCACGCCGACGTGGTGACATCGACCACCCACAAAAGCCTGCGCGGCCCACGCGGCGGCATCATCCTGATGAAAGCAGAGCACGAAAAAGCGATCAACAGCGCGGTGTTTCCTGGTTTGCAAGGTGGCCCTTTGATGCACGTGATCGCGGCCAAAGCCGTGGCCTTCAAAGAGGCCCTGCAACCGGGATTCAAGGAGTACCAACAACAAGTGGTGAAAAACGCCCAAGTCGTGGGGCAGACCCTCACCGAACGTGGTTTGCGCATCGTGAGCGGGGGCACCCAAAGCCATGTGATGTTGGTTGATTTGCGCTCAAAAAACATCACCGGCAAAGCGGCTGAAGCGGCCTTGGGCGCGGCGCACATGACGATCAACAAAAACGCCATCCCCAACGACCCCGAAAAACCCATGGTCACCAGCGGTGTTCGCATTGGCACGCCCGCCATGACCACGCGCGGCTTCAAAGACGAAGAAGCCCGAGCCACTGCGCACCTGATTGCCGACGTGCTGGACAACCCCCACGACGAGGCCAACATCACGGCTGTTCGTGCCAAGGTGCACGCCCTGACCGCCCGCTTCCCGGTCTACGGCTAAACCGCCATGAAATGTCCTTTTTGCGGCCATGTGGAAACCCAGGTGATGGAGACCCGCATGTCCGAAGAAGGCGACTCGATTCGCCGCCGTCGTTCTTGCAGCCATTGCGAAAAGCGGTTCACCACTTACGAGCGGCCCGATGTGAGCTACCCTGCCGTGGTGAAAAAAGACGGGCGGCGCATTGAATACGATCGGCACAAATTGCAAAGCTCCTTGAACCTCGCGCTGCGCAAACGCCCTGTCAGCACTGAGCAAGTGGACCTGGCCATTGAACGCATCGAAGACAAGTTGCTGACCTTGGGGCAACGCGAAGTGGCCTCCACACGCATTGGTGAATTGGTGATGCGTGAGTTGAAAAAGCTGGACAAAGTGGCTTATGTGCGATTTGCCAGTGTGTATCGCAGTTTTGAAGATGTCGACGAATTCAAAACACTGGTGGACGAATTCAGGCGCTGAGCCTGCGCTGTGAAACCAACACCTCAAGCAGGTAACTGACGCACACCACTTATTTATGACGGCATTGGAAGATGGCAACCATGAAACGGTTGCCATTTTTCCTTCTAGCGCCGCCCAGCAGACTGGTGGCATACACCTTGGCCGAACTCTGTATGGTGTTGGCCATCACCGCCGTTTGTCTGGGCATGGCCGCGCCATCGCTGGGTCAATGGTTTTGGCGTTTGCGGGTGGACAGCGCGGTGCAAGCCTGGACTGGTGATTTGCAAGCTGCACGACTGCAGGCCTTGCGTCGAGGCCAAAGCTTGCAATTGCAGCGGCTGACCCATTGCCTCAACAAACCGCTGCCTACAGGCGACTGGCGTTGTGGCTGGCAACTGGTGCCCAAAACCACGGGCGTGGCTGCTCCCATGCTCAGCTCACCACAGACGGGTGAATTGCTGATCCAGCTCTATCCCAACCAAAACAGCCTGGACATCAATCCTTTGGGAGAAACCATCGCAGGGGGTCTGCGCATGGTGGTGCAACCGAAAAGCAGCACGTCGGTCATGCGCAGCATTTGCATCAACATCGCGGGGCGACTTCGGGTGGTCAACGGCGGCACTTGCACATGACGCACGCCAAGGGTTTTTCCACCTTGGAAGCGCTGTGCGCCCTCATGCTGCTCAACCTGCTGGGCATGGGTTTGTTGCTTTGGCAATGGCAAGCCCTGCAAGCCCTGCAAGACGCCATGGCTTATCAAAATGCGGTGGAGCTGTCGCACGACCTGTGGCAACGAATGCAACTCAACGCGACTGCTGCCAGCCACTATCAACTGGGGCTGAACGACGCAGCACCTGTTACTGATTGCCAAGCACAAGCCTGTTCCCCAGCGCTGTGGGCGCAAGCCGACTTGGCTGCATGGCAAGGCGAGTTGCAACTGCGCATCCCGGGGGCCAAAGCCCAGCTTGAAACGCAGTCCACGGGCATGGTCCAACTCGCCCTGGTTTGGCCCAGCCAACTTTCAGACAGTTCAAGCAACGACAGTGGACACCCATGTCCAACCAAATACCGCTGTTGGCAAACCACATGGTCCATGTGAGACATCCCAAGCTGCAACAGCGAGGCCACACCCTGGCGCAAGTCTTGGTGGGCATGGCCTTGTCCATGTTGGTGATCAGCGCAGCGTTGGCTGTTTTTGCGTGGGTGCAAATCAGCCATCGACAAATGCAAACCCAGGCAGATGCACAGCAGCGCTTGCGCACCACGCTGCAACTCTTGAGGGAGCGGGTGCAACGCGCCGGCGCTTCGGAATTGGTTTTCGACACCAAAGGTAAAACGGCCGATGAACCCATCAGCAATGGCCTCCAAGGACACGACAACGGGCTGACGCTGGTGCACGCCCGAAACCTCACACCATCCGACTGTCAGGGTCACCAGGCATCGGATTGGTTTTTGCTGGCAGACGATTTCTCATTGAACGCCCGTCAAGAGCTCGTCTGCAAAGACAGTTGGCGCGAGGACAGCAAAGACCAAGCCCTGGTGGACGGGGTGCGCAGCGTTCAATTTCTGTTTGCCGAACAACGGCCTGGCCTGTCACCACAAATGCAGTGGCTCCCGGCGGACGAGGTGAGCGATTGGGGCGCTGTGCTTGGCGTGGCCAGTTGTATTCAGGTGCAAATCAGCGGGTCCACGCCTGTTCCCAGGTCGTCGCCTTGTTCAACATCGGCCCATGGTTTGGCATGGCGGGGGGTGGCGTTTGTGCGTCACCAAGCCCCATGAGACACACACAGTTGGGGGTGACCTTGCCCACGGTGACAGCGCTGTCGCTCATGTGCAGTGTGCTGTTGATGGCCGACTGGCGCAGCATCAGTTTGGCGGAGGGCATGGGCCAAAACGCCAGCCAGCGTTGGGTTTTGCAGCAGGCCACCCATGCAACACTGTTGTTGGTGGTGCAAGACATCCAAGGCCCAATGGGCGACAACCGCCATCAAGCGGGCAGCAGCAAATCCACGCATGTGTTTTTCCCGAGCAGCACCAAAACCTGGGCCACCTTGCAAAACCGCTTGGGTGCCAACGAATGTATCGCGGGCATTTGCAAACCCTTGGGTCAGGACCAGCCCAGTTACGTGCCGTGGTTGGGGCGCTTGTCACAAGCCCAGAGCCCGGTGGTTTCCAGTGCTGTCAAGACCTACTACTGGGTGGAGGTGCTGCCCTTGCAGACCAAATGGGCCACCACGGCCTCGCCCTTTGTGTACCGCATCACGACATTGGCCATGGGCTCATCACAAAGCGCCGTGTTCGCCACCCAAGCGCTCTGGCACCCCACGCCCAACCGATCGGCCTCGCTGAGCACGCCCATGCAGTTGGCGGGTTTCAAACGCCTCTTGAGCCTTTCACCATGAAGCGAATAAAGGGCTTCACCCTGATCGAGATGCTGACGGTGTTGGCGCTCATCGGCTTGCTCACGGGTCTGGCTTGGCCCAGCTTTCAGGGCTTTCAACAGCGGGCCCAGCGCACGCTGGCCAAAGTGGCCCTGCTCAAAGCCGCGCATTGGATGGAGCGCACGGCCAGCAGCCAAGGTCGTTACCCCAGCGTGATGCCCGAGGGGGTTTGGCAAAGCCCAGACATGCGATACCGCTTGGAATTGCAAAACCTGGATGCCGCTTTTGTATTAATGGCAGTTCCAACGGGAAGACAGAGCGCAGACGCCTGCGCCACCTTGACTCTCAACCAAGCAGGTGAGCGCGGGGTGCAAGGTGCCACCCTCCCTGCAGGTATTTGCTGGGGCAAATGAATATCATCGATTGATATACTGATGAACCAAGATGCAGGAATCCGCACACTTTTGGATTTGCACGGTCAAGTGCTTGTTCAAGAAGAGGGTTTTTGGATCAAGATCGAGGCTTGGGAAGTTGAAAAAACCATCCACATTCCCCATGGGATTCGTTATGCGTTGAGCTTGCATGCACCCCATGGAAAAAGGCTGCTGGGGTATGACAACGCGCATGCTGTGCGTCACAAGTCTGGAAAGTTTGCTGGACATCAACATGTGTTTGATCATCATCACCGTCATTCCTCCGACAAGGGAATCCCATATGAATTCACCACTGCATTTCAATTGTTGTCCGACTTCTTCCGTGAGGCTGATGTTTTGTTGAGTCAGATTCAATCAAAATGAAAATCATCAAAATAGGTATCGCACCTCAAGAAAAAATACGGGCCCGCATTTTGGCCATTGCCAAAGGGGAAATCAAACCCAAGGCCTCTGATCCCACCATCTGGTTCACCTCGATGCACTCGCTGTCTCAGGTATTGAGTGATGAAAACCGAACGCTGTTGGAGATCATTCGAACGGCCAAACCCAGCAGCATCAGTGAATTGGCCCAGCTCACCGGTCGAAAACAAAGCAATTTATCCCGAACCTTGAAAACCATGTCTCAATATGGTTTGGTTCAAATGACCAAGAAAGACAGAGGCGTGCAACCGGTGGCGCAAGCTGAGGCTTACCACATCATGGTTTGAATCAAGCCATTGATAATTGGCCCATGCCCTTCTCCCCCGCTGACCACACCCACATGGCCCAAGCCATGGCCTTGGCTGAGCAAGCCATGTACATCACCACCCCCAATCCGCGCGTGGGTTGCGTCCTCACCAATGCGGCAGGTGGAGTGATTGGCCAGGGACACACCCAGGCCGCGGGTCAAGCACATGCCGAGGTGATGGCACTGCGTGACGCACAGGCCCGTGGTCACGCTACACAGGGCGCCACAGCCTATGTCACGCTCGAGCCTTGCAGCCACCAAGGACGCACCGGCCCTTGTTGCGATGCGCTGTTGGCTGCTGGCGTGGCGCGCGTGGTCGCCAGCGTCCAAGACCCCAACCCGCAGGTGGCTGGGCAAGGATTGGCCAAATTGCAAGCCGCTGGTGTTGAGGTGTCGCTGGGTTTGTGGGCCGAGCAAAGCCAGGCACTCAACATCGGTTTTTTCAAGCGCATGCAGCAGGGCACGCCCTGGTTGCGCATGAAATCCGCCCAATCGCTGGACGGCCAAACGGCATTGAGCAATGGCCAAAGCCAGTGGATCACGGGGGAAGCCGCCCGTTTGGACGGCCACCATTGGCGGGCTCGCGCCTGTGCGGTGCTCACCGGTATTGGCACGGTGCTGGAGGACAACCCTCTGCTCAATGTCCGCGGTGTGCAAACGCCGCGCCAGCCGCACTTGTTGTTGGTGGACTCTCGCTTGCAAACCCCGTTGGACGCCCGGTTGTGGGAGCCCGAGCGTCAAGTGGTCATCTACCACGCCGAGCGACATGCCGACAAAGAAGCCGCTTTGCAAACACAAGGCGCCATCTTGGTGTGTTTGCCTGGCCCCGGCGACAAGGTGGATCTGTCGGCCATGTTGCAAGACATGGGACAGCGCGCCTACAACGAGGTGCACATCGAAGCGGGCCACAAACTGAATGGCTCGTTGCTCCAAGCCGGCCTGATAGACGAGTTGCTGCTGTACCTGGCACCCTTGTTGTTGGGCCCTGGCCAACCCATGGCGGCCCTGCCCGCACTGAACCAACTGGCCCAAGGACTGGCTTGGCGATTTGTCGACCAGCAGCTGCTGGGGGCTGATTTGAGGCTGCTCGCCAGAGCAGCCCGCTGATCTGCGAAAATAAACACATGTTCACCGGAATCATCACCGGCGTGGGGCGCATCGCCGCCGTCCACGACCTGGGTCGCTCTTTGGATCATGGCAAACGCCTTGAGATCAGCACACCTGCGCATTATTTGGACGACGTCGGGCTCGGTGACAGCATTGCGCTGAATGGTGCTTGCATGACCGTCATCGCATTTGATGCAGCCCACAACACGTTTTCCATTGATATTTCAGCCGAATCACTCGACAAAACGGCTGAACTCAACAAAATTGGCACCACCCTCAATTTGGAAAAAGCCCTGCGGCCCAACGACCGCTTGGGTGGTCACATCGTGTCCGGCCATGTCGATGGCATTGGCACGGTCCACCAGTTCACCCAAATTGGCGAAAGTTGGTTGCTGCAAGTGCTGGCCCCACCTGCGCTGAGCAAGTACCTGGCCTACAAAGGCTCCATCACCGTCAACGGCGTGAGCCTGACGGTCAATCAAATCGAAGACACCCCGAACGGTTGCCTCGTTTCCATCAACCTGATTCCCCACACGGTTGAGAACACGGCACTGGGCCGTTTGCAGCCTGGCAGCCCAGTCAACCTGGAAATCGACACCGTGGCGCGCTATGTCGAGCGGATGCTGAGCCTGCAACCCATTGACAGCCCTCTTTCTGACCTGAAAGCCACCCCATGAGCAGCCCCCACCAACCTGTGGCCATCTCCCCGGTCGAAGAGATCGTGGCCGAGATGAAAGCTGGTCGCATCGTCATCTTGGTGGACGAAGAAGACCGCGAAAATGAGGGTGACTTGGTGCTGGCCTCGGACCATGTCACCCCCGAAGCCATCAATTTCATGGCGCGTTTCGGTCGTGGCCTGATTTGCCTCACCCTCACCCGTGAACGCTGCCAATTTTTAAAGCTCCCGCCCATGGCCGTGCAAAACGGCACGGTTTACAGCACGGCTTTCACGGTCTCTATTGAAGCGGCCGAAGGGGTCACCACAGGCATCTCGGCGGCAGACCGTGCCAAAACCATCCAAGTGGCTGTGGCCCCTGGCACCCGGCCCACAGATCTGGTGCAACCCGGCCATGTGTTCCCGCTGCAAGCCGTGGATGGTGGCGTGCTGATGCGTGCCGGGCATACCGAAGCGGGTTGCGATTTGGCGGCCATGGCGGGTTGCTCGCCTTCATCGGTGATTTGCGAAATCATGAAGGACGACGGCACCATGGCCCGTTTACCCGACTTGCAACTGTTCGCCGCCGAACATGGTTTGAAGATTGGCACCATCGCAGACTTGATTGCCTACCGCAGCAAAAACGAATCCCTGGTGCACAAAGTCGGTTCCCGCCCTTTGCAAACAGCCCACGGCTTGTTGACCGCCCATGCCTACAAAGACATGACCAGCGGCGGTGTGCACCTGGCCCTGGTCAAAGGCGAATGGCAAACAGACACCGAGGTGTTGGCGCGGGTGCACGAACCGCTGTCGGTGCTGGACGCGCTCGAGCCCAACCGGGTCATGCACTCTTGGGGCTTGGACGCCACCTTGCAGCGCATCCACCACGAAGGCGCTGGCGTGGTGGTGCTGCTCAACTGCGGCGAAAGCGGCGAACAACTGCTGGCCCAATTTGACGGCACGGCCCGCTCCGCCCACGGCCCAGAGCGAGGCCGCATGGACTTGCGCAGCTACGGCGTTGGGGCCCAAATACTGCGTGACTGCGGTGTTCACAAAATGCGCCTCATGGGCAACCCGCGCCGCATGCCCAGCATGACTGGCTATGGGCTCGAAATCACCGGTTACGTTTCCAAGGATTGACATGCACCACCCCGACCTGAGCGCCAC